>OCHD01001059.1_pt1 | contig 20080 bp, 22 predicted proteins | sample 1538481 | NCBI WGS metagenome assembly OCHD01 (sample SAMN04571699, study PRJEB22368) | human gut metagenome | biome: human gut; material: stool | host: Homo sapiens | place: Luxembourg | collected 2012-09-07
TGAAACAATGCGCGGTATTTGTACCGACAACCACACAAACCGCAGGCGGGGAAAGCCTTCATTCAAGGCTGTAGGTTTGTGCCATGAACACCACACTGACACCCGCAGATCTCGATCCCCGTCGGCAGGCCATGCTGCTGTACTTTCAGGGATACCGCGTAGCCCGCATTGCTGAAATGCTGGGCGAGAAAGTTGCAACCGTTCACAGCTGGAAAAAACGCGACAAGTGGGGTGACTATGGGCCGCTGGATCAGATGCAGCTCACCACCGCCGCACGCTACTGCCAGCTCATTATGAAGGAGCACAAAGAAGGGAAAGATTTCAAAGAGATTGACCTTCTGGCGCGCCAGTCGGAGCGCCACGCGCGGATCGGCAAGTTTAACAATGGCGGCAACGAAGCCGACTTAAATCCTAACGTCGCCAACCGCAACAAGGGCCCGCGCCGTCAGCCGGAAAAGAATGTCTTCACCGATGAACAGATTGAGAAGCTGGAAGAAATCTTCCATTCCTCCATGTTCAACTACCAGCGCCACTGGTGGGAAGCCGGAAAAACCAACCGCATCCGCAACCTGCTGAAGTCACGCCAGATCGGCGCGACCTTCTATTTTGCCCGTGAAGCCCTGATTGACGCCCTGCTGACCGGACGTAACCAGATTTTCCTTTCCGCCAGTAAGGCACAGGCCCACGTCTTTAAGCAGTACATCATCGACTTTGCCAAAGAAGTGGAGGTGGAGCTGAAAGGCGATCCGATGGTGCTTCCTAACGGGGCCACGCTGTACTTCCTCGGCACCAATGCCCGCACGGCCCAGAGTTACCACGGCAACCTGTATCTGGATGAATATTTCTGGATACCGAAATTCCAGGAGCTGCGCAAAGTGGCTTCCGGTATGGCTATTCACAAAAAATGGCGACAAACCTATTTTTCCACGCCATCCAGCCTGACACACAGTGCTTATCCGTTCTGGTCCGGTGCGCTGTTCAACCGTGGGCGCAATAAAGCCGACAAGGTGGACATCGACCTGTCCCACAGCAATCTGGCTCCAGGCCTGCTGTGTGCAGACGGGCAATACCGCCAGATAGTCACCGTGGAAGATGCGGTGCGCGGCGGCTGTAACCTGTTCGACCTTGACCAGTTGCGCATGGAATACAGCCCGGACGAATACCAGAACCTGCTGATGTGTGAATTCGTGGACGATCTCGCGTCCGTGTTCCCGCTCAGCGAGCTGCAGGCGTGCATGGTGGACAGCTGGGAAGTCTGGACCGACTTTCATGCACTGGCCCTGCGCCCGTTTGGCTGGCGCGAAGTGTGGATCGGTTATGACCCGGCAAAAGGTACGCAAAACGGCGACAGCGCCGGGTGCGTGGTGGTGGCACCGCCAGCCGTGCCGGGCGGTAAGTTCCGCATTCTTGAGCGTCACCAGTGGCGCGGGATGGACTTCCGCGCCCAGGCTGACGCCATCAAAAAACTGACCGAACAGTACAACGTGACATACATCGGCATCGACTCAACTGGCGTCGGCCACGGGGTTTACGAGAACGTGAAAGCATTCTTTCCTGCCGTCCGGGAGTTTGTCTACAACCCCAACGTTAAAAACGCCCTGGTACTCAAGGCCTACGACATTATCAGTCACCGCCGCCTTGAATTTGACGCCGGACACACCGACATTGCGCAGTCCTTCATGGCAATCCGTCGCGCCACCACCGCCAGCGGCAACCGCCCGACCTATGAAGCCAGCCGCAGCGAAGAAGCCAGCCATGCCGATCTGGCCTGGGCAACAATGCACGCACTCTTTAACGAACCGCTGCAGGGCGAGTCCGCCAATACCAGCAATATTGTGGAGATTTTTTGATGGGAAAGAGTAAGAAGAACCGCGCTGCGGCGACGAAACAGAGCCAGCTCAAAAGCCAGACTACAGCCGAAGCATTCAGCTTCGGTGATCCCATTCCCGTACTTGACCGCCGCGAACTGCTGGACTATGTGGAATGCGTACAGACAGATCGCTGGTATGAGCCTCCCGTCAGCTTTGACGGACTGGCGCGCACCTTCCGCGCTGCTGTGCATCACAGTTCCCCAATTGCAGTAAAGTGCAACATTCTGACCAGTACCTACATCCCTCACCCGCTGCTCAGCCAGCAGGCTTTTTCACGTTTTGTGCAGGACTATCTGGTATTTGGTAACGCCTACCTGGAGAAACGCACGAACCGATTCGGTGAAGTTATCGCTCTTGAGCCTGCGCTGGCAAAATACACCCGACGTGGATTAGACCTAGATACCTACTGGTTTGTGCAATACGGCATGACCACGCAACCGTATCAGTTCACGAAAGGCAGCATTTTCCATCTGATGGAACCGGACATAAATCAGGAGATCTATGGCCTGCCCGGCTATCTTTCTGCTATTCCGTCCGCCCTGCTCAATGAGTCCGCCACGCTGTTCCGTCGAAAGTATTACATAAACGGCAGTCATGCTGGCTTCATCATGTACATGACCGATGCCGCGCAGAACCAGGAGGACGTGAACAACCTCCGCAACGCGATGAAAAGCGCCAAAGGACCGGGTAACTTCCGCAACCTGTTTATGTACTCGCCTAACGGCAAAAAGGACGGGCTTCAGATTATCCCGTTGTCAGAGGTCGCGGCGAAGGATGAGTTTCTGAACATCAAGAACGTGAGCCGGGATGACATGATGGCGGCGCATCGTGTGCCACCGCAAATGATGGGGATTATGCCTAATAATGTTGGAGGATTTGGGGATGTAGAGAAAGCTGCTAATGTTTTTGTGAGGAATGAACTCATCCCTTTACAAAAAAGACTAGAAGAGCTGAACGAATGGATAAATGAAGAAGTTATTAATTTCGTGAGTTATTCAATTACCTAATAAACAAAAAGGCCATTAAATGGCCTTTTTGTTTTTAGGAAAAAGAACACTTAGATCAACCCCATATGCTTCAGACATTTTATTTGAGAAAGTCATCAATTTTCTATAGTTTTTCTTGTCTACACTTTTAACAAACGCAATAAGTCCTTTAACATGTTCGAAATCAGAATTTCTTTTTACCGCCAGATAATGGATCTTACTTCTAATTTCGCGATAACGTATTCTGCCAACTCCAACATTATCAATAGATAAAACGAGCCCAGTAACCTCCTTCCTTGCTTTGGGGCCATGAATCGCAACTTTATTATAATTAACCTTCAAAGATTCACTTGGTATTATAGAGCATACAAATGACTTAGCTTTAAGTATTTTTTTTAAAGATTGAGCAGATAAAGTCAAATCATCGGCATATCGAGTAAATACGATCCCCTTACTACCTGCATATCCATGTATTCTATAATCTAATTTAGTTAAAACAAGATTCGCAATCTTTGGAGAAGATGGTGCACCTTGAGGTAGCGAACCATTAAATGAACACAATCTTGCTAAAGCATTAGAAATAGTAGAGTTATACCCCAGAGAATGAAAAACAGTATAGATTTTCTCTATCAGAATAGTATTAAAACAATCTTCTAAATCAATATTTAATACATAGTTAGCTCCTACATGTGGGCTGGCATTATTTAATATTGATTGCCCTTTTTCAAAGCCTTTGGAAAATGGGGATGAATGTAACTTATCAAGGATGTTTCTTAACACCCAAGCTTGCAATGCCTTCAGCTCACGTGATGGCTGTGAAATGATGCGGGATCTCTTGCCATCTCTTTTTGGCAACGAATAAACCTTATAGTATTTGTCAGCACGATAAATGTACAACCGGAGTATGTCTACTGATAAACGCATTTCTCTAGACATATCCTCTAAAGAGGACATAACAGGCAATCCAAGATTGCGTAAGCGAAAAACCTGAGATGGTGTTGCGGAAGTCATGAGCGCACCCTTACGTCATAAAAATCAGATTCCGAAGTGAAAGGAGAACATCGGGAGATGTTCTCCTTTCAATGAGGGAACTGGTAAAACTTCAGATTGTATGTAGGACAGCGAAACACTGTCCAGTGAACTTCCGGAGAAGCCACTCGCTAAGGGTGCGCAAAACGCATCCTATCATAGTGGAGTATTGTTTTACCACGATTTTCGAAGTTCATCATATCCAGTCGTAGATTGTCCAAAGCCTTTCGATCAAAATGCTCAAGAACGTATTGCATACCAATTTCTGTAATATGGTATCCTTGAACTGAACGCCTAATTATTGACTCTTTAATCAAGCTTGAAATAACAGACTTAACGATAATTTCACAAAGAATAGCATCTTTCTTAGTCACCAAATGTAATAGCTCATATAGAAGTATATTATCTATACCATCCATCAAATATATACATGGCAGTATAAAACGCCGAGCGTGAAGAATATTATCTATTGAGTGATTAACTGGGTTATTTTTTTTGATGTCATTAATACTTTTTATAATTCTATTATAAAAAGCTTTACCTGTACTCAAGCTTTCAAGAGTCGACAAATCTCCTCGCAATACTGCACCGCTATTAGCACGCCGAAGCAGTTTTATAGGCCCATAATTAAGAAAGCTTTTTTTAAGTTTGAATTTGTCATCCTGAAGACATATCATTTTTTTGCACAGTTTTTCATTATTTGAAAATGCGCCCAATTCAGCGAAAGATCCTGGGCTTTCAGGAATAATAATAATAACATCGACTGAATCAGCTAAAATATTCTCCAAACTTAAAAGACTATGCTGACCTTGTCCATACAAAAGCTCATCAAACAACTCCTCAGGATAGAATATTTCTATTTTGGGATGTGTTTCCAACACTCTTTTAACTTTATTTCTACAAAAAAACGGATCATTCAAATCGCCCCCGCAAAGGAAAACAGTAACTTTATTTTTATTTTTCTGTTGAAAAAGCCGACTTTTAATTAAATTTGCCAGATTTTGCTTCTGCAACTCCGGAATAGTTTTCTTTTTCATATCCACTTTTCCTCAGAATGATCCCATCTTTTATACAACATTCAAATCTGAGTTTCCACCCGCTGCGCGCGCCCCGCCACGCCTGCCCACTTTATGTAGCGGTTTTCATGCGCCAGCATGACATTAGCAAAAGCCCGCCATTGCTGGCGGGCCTCATCTAGAACGATCCTCAAACGATCATGCGGATTCATGCAGCATAACGCAGAATCTAATCCTCAGGAGGCAGAGCAATTTGTGGCTGCTGTAACAGCCGAGACTGACCAACAAAAAGCTTCTCGGAGACAATGTATTCACGCAAGATTTTGAGCCGCCTGTAGTAGGCCATCACAGCACGTAATTGTTGTAGAGGATGGGCACCGATCAGATCAAACTGAGCTTGATAACTTGACCACCCCAAACATCTAAAAAATATTCTTACGCGTTTACGTAGGTTTTCGGTGGTATCACTATCGATATTTCTAATTTCAATGCCGCCGTCTTCATCAAAGCCTGACAGCCCATTATCCTTGAAGTATGCATATGTATTTTTATACATTTTCTCCAGACGGTCATAAACTAGCTCACTTTTCACACGAATAGATGCATCTTGAACACTTTGAGCCAAATCAGGAAGTAAATTTAACTCAATATGCCCCGGTGAATTGTATTGGAGAGAGCTAATCTCTGGTCGATGCAAAACAGGAATAACATTTTTCAACCCTGAAAATATATTTACTGCTGATATTCCACCCGTCCAATTCCCCATCAGACGCAACATGGTATTTCTAATCGACAACCGTCCTAAATGAGCCAATCCGTAATGGAAAGAATAGAGCTGTTCGAAAATTTTTGGTATTACAGATAAATCATTTATAAACAACTGATTATCTAATCCAAGCATATAACTTGAGGTGCGCTCCTGCTTCAACAGCAATGCATCATCAGTACATATTTCTTCATACAAATATGAATCTTCATCAGGCATATACTCCTCAGGAAAACTATCAACGTGCAAAATGTTGTAGTGCTTCCTTCCTGTTTCCGCAAAATGATCGCAGATATATGTATATTCGCTCGATTGTATAATCTCCCTTAAACTCATTCTTTGGTTAAGATAAGAGTCCAAAGTAGATCTTGATACTGGAATCAAGCACCAACGATTGGCACGCTCCGAATTATCAAGCCAGACATAAAGAGCATCTTTATATCCGCTTCCTCTAAACAAGCAAATTAGGGGACCATCGAAATATACGAGGTCAGAGTACCAAGAATAATCTCCGACAGTTGACGCATTTATTCTTCTAGCATCTAATTTTATCATGGTAATGCTCGTATTACTTGGAACCCGTTAACGAAATCCGCATCCACATAAGGATGAAAATCAAAGTGACCGGTTCTGCTAGCAGGCATACATTTACCATCACTACAGGTTACTGAACCCACAGCAAGGTGATCACCAATAGCTTTTCTGATATTTTTCATCTTCTTCGCTAACATGGTATAGGCTCTTGTAGCCTGGGCCTCTGATTCATACATAGACAACGCCCACATAGAACACTCCTCCGCATCGTCGGAAGCAATTCGCTGCGGTGATCTTCTTTTTGGAGGCCAAAAGCAGTTGTGACTTATAGGATTCAGTGTAAAACGCCAGCATTCTCTATCGCACTCTGTCGCTTCGGCAGGAGGGCATTGTGGCACAAGCGCACTTATATGCTGGCTGTATAGGTATTCGGCAGCGATGGGTTGTTCTATATCTTCTTCGACCAATGCGATTTGCATTGCTGGAACGATTTCATCAACTTGATTTTGCTGTGCATTTTCTAACCCAGGCATGAGTTAAACTCCTTTCCTGCCTATTCAGATTTTTTTATATTTATCAATCATAAACGTTATGTCTTGCTTTACAAGAATTAAAGCCAAAATTGTTAAGAAATTAACACATCAAAAATGAATTATTCGCTCATAAACTTGTAGAAAATTCCCACAAATTTCGCCTAAATGAACCTCATGCGATACTGCATGAGGTTGAGATTTTCCCCTAAATCGATATTTAAAACCAGCTCTCATCTTCCCAAACATGCTGCATGATTTCCATCACTCGCTTTTGTCTTCATCAAGTTTTAAGCCGCTCAGCTCAACGCCGTTTGCCGAACCTTTACGAATGCGGATTGCTGTCTTTGGATAGATAGGCTGCAGGTTGCGGTAAAGCTCGGATTCAACGGCTTCTAACAGCGCCTGGCTAATTTACTGCTCTTTATCGATCATTGTTTCAATGCGCATAGGTTTTCCCCTAGCTGGTAGCGTCCATTGTACGGCTGTATTCATAGTTACGAATTTTCGCCATCAACTCGTCAGTCAGCTCAGAAACCCACTGGATAGCCAGTCTCTTCTCTTCATCACTACACTCACTGGCCGCTACAAGCTTAAGAAAAAAATCAATGCGCTGGAGCTTCAAAGACTCCAAAAAATAGTCCTGCATCTTTCCTCCTATGACACCACACGCAATACTGTATGTATAACCACTGTTTATATTTACAGTATATAATAATCTTACTGATGTAAAACGTTTTTTTACGTTCATCAGCCTGATAGGCCTGGTATTATTAAGAGCAGAAATTGTTAACCAGCGTAATCACTACAGGTTTCGCCACTTATCATCTTCCTGCAAACGCTGGTTCCGATAGAAGATACGCAGGCCTGCTCCTGACGGAATACTGCCACCGCGAAGGAGCAAATCGACTTCTTTCTCGCTGCCATCAAATCCCCTGGACTTCAGTTCATAGACGAGATGCTGTCGCTGATGGTCTGTAATTCGCTGTTTGTAGTCTTTACGCCGTTTCGGTTTCACCTGGCGTAACCTTGCAGCCAGTTCCCGGCGCTCTTTTTTGCTCATACTGTGCAGGTAATCGTGCAACTCCTTGTCATCCATGCGGGTAATGTCCGTTCTGGTGTCCCCATCAGCTGATTTATCTTTCTCCTGTTGGTTCAAATTTTCAGCAAGGGGACAGTTATTGCCACGAGTCCAAGGGGCGCAAGCGCCCTGGTCGGCTGCCGCCTCCTGAACATCAACGGCCTTACGAACCATTTTCCACTTCACGGCATGAGTGCAGATCTTGCCCTCTGCAATAGGTGACCAGATGCCATAAATACGAATGCCGTGATCGCCATAGGCGGTCGGCTCTTCGTTGATTTCATAAGCGGTTCTGATGAGGTGATATTTGCGGGGAACCAGTACGCCGCCCTGCTTCATGATGTAGGTGGCAAAACAACCAGCATCAGCAGCAGCCAGGATGGCATCAAGGCGCGGGTTATCCAGTACCGGCGCACCTGCTTTTTTGTCCCCCTGTTGCCTTGCCGCCTGACCAGCCAGCAATCGCAGTTCACGGTAAGCCTGACGCCCCGGAATGCCAAAGAAGCGGAATTGCTGAACACGATGCAGAGACGCCCAGGCATTAACGTATTCAGCATTATCACGCAGGGATTTCCCCGTTTCCTTGCTGATCTCGCCAGCCAGACCACGCCCGTCAATGTTCTTACTGATGTATTTCGCGATGTAGCTTGTTGGCGTACCTTTGCGCGGGTTAATCAACTCAGACTTAAAGCGCGGCCCAGTGTTATTGCCCAGTTCCTCACGGTCTTCACGGATGGCAAACTTACGCAGTAATGCAGTGATGGCGCGGCGGTCTTTTTTGCGCATAAAACACAACAGGTGCCAGTGAACTGTACCGTCATGATGCGGCTCAGCCACCCGCACGCCATACCACCGCAATCCGGCTTTGTGCATCGCCTTACGAAATGCAGCAAACATGCCGACCAGATAATCACTGCTTTGTCTTACCGTCGCATTTGTCCAAGTTGGGTTGGGCCTGCCATTATTTAGCGTGGAATGGAAACGTGACGGACAGGTGATGGTGTAGAAAACGGCGCAGTCACCGCGCATTTCCGCGATAAGCTCCAGGCCTTTAACACAGGCCATCATCTCATTGCGGCGATGCGCAGGGTTGCTGCTGCTGGCGTTTACCACATCCTCCATGTCCAGCGTGTCGCCGTCTTCGTTCACCAGTTCATGAGAACGAAAAAACTCCAGCGACTTACGGCGCTGCTCACGTTTATGCATCACGGCTTCATAGCTGACATAGGGAGATGCTTTTTTGCTGACCAGGCAGACAGCACGCAACTGCTCTTCCCGCCATTCGCAACGCATCTTCCATAATTTCCGGTACCACCAGTCAGCGCACAACATACGCGCCAGCGAACCCGGAATGAGTTCATAGGGCACGGGTTTACGGCGGTTTCTTTTCCGGCGGAGTTGCTCAAACGCAGGCGGGATGACATCCAGACGCAGGGTTTCCGCTGCCACCTTTTCCCATGTCTTGCGGATTTCTTCTGGCTTAACGTCATCGGTGACATACAAATCGCCACAAGCTGCATCAAGGCACATGCTCATATGCGCAGCTACCAGGGTGGACAGGCGTTTCACCTGATCCTGACTCATTTCAGGCAGGATCAGCAGGCCGTCCAGCCCTTCATGGCTTGCCATAAAGCGAAAAGAAGTGGATAGCTGACAGTCGCGTACATGCTCCAGCCGTTCCAGACATGGCTTAATCGTCTCACGCAAATAGCGGGAATAAGCCTTTGGCCTGCCCAGGCTGCTGAAGTATTCAATACGTTGCATCAGTGGCTTGCTGATATGGGAAGGCTGGGCATTGACGTCCGCCAGAATGACCATATCTGGATTAAAACGCTGCTGCTCATGCGCCAGCTTTGCCCGACTAATGAGCTTATCCTGCTCCATTTCGCGCTGGACAGGATCACGGGATTCATTAAAGAAATAACGCTCCCAGACCTGATCACTCAGTGCCTCGCGGCGCAGCTGTTCCTGCTCGTTATCGGCAGCGTACAGAGCGATCAGGTTTGAAAGCGCAGAAACTGAAGATTGCTCTTCTGTCTCTACGTAAGGATTGATTGCTTTTTTCTCAGCATTCCAGGAATAGCTGTAGTTCATTACGCAATCTCCAGTTCGAGCTGTGAAGGCTGCAAACCATTCGACAGCCAATCAGAAACTGAAGGTGGGCGAACAGCTTCAATTGCACCTTTTAAAATTGCGCAACGGTTTTTCAGAATGACAGCTTTCAGCTCCTTTTCCGTCAGATTGCGCGAATACTCAGCCTCCTGAATAGCCCGCGTCAGCTCAGGATATTTGCTATTAAATTTGGGGACATTGCAGGCAAGATTTGTACTGTCGGCAGTCGCCAGTGGGTAATTTCCCAACACACGACCGTCAAGCATGCGCAAACCATGAACAGCTGTTTTGAAATTGTGTCGGCAATAAATTGCTTCAAAAGCGTCCTGCATACGACGATGCCAGTGCGCAGTTCTGATAGCCGCATATTCACCAGACGATCCAAAGCAGACACGAGGCCATTCACGACATAGCTCGATAAGCCGATCGATTGACTCGTGCAGATGCCAGACGGGAGTTGCCTTCCCGTAGAACATTTTCGGAACTTCGTTTATCAGGGCATCATTGTCACGTTCACCTCCGTCCACAACATCAGGAATGACAAAAAAAGCGACCTTAGGATGGTGGTAATAGTTCAGGAGCCATTTATAAAAATCACTCCAGTTAATTTTTAGCCCACGCACCCATGCAGAAAATGCGCCGTTATCAATGCCGACGACCTGAGCGTGCTGAATGGACGCCGCAATCTGATCTGGTCGTACATAGGAGACGAAAGCGCCAGCTCCGCTCACCGCAATACGATGAACGTCGCCAGCACTTCCCCAGACAGGCGTCCCATGGAAATGATGAATTCCGTGGTGCATTTCTTTCACACTTGCACCCCGAAAATAACAGTAGAGTCACGTCCCCTACTAAAATCGGCACTAAACCAATTAGCAGATTTAGTGGCAATCATCTCAGTTGCAAATTTTCCCTCCCCCGCTGCAACGCCGATGCTGCGTTTCGCCCTGATGTAGTGGTGAGTGAAATTACGATAAAGGGACCGGGTCAAAGACGTGTTACTGTTAGAAACAATGACCGGATGTCCTTCTGATGACCGATGTTCAAGAATGGATGCCAGGTGATACTGATCATCTTCAGTGAAACCATCAGTGTGATAGCCGGAAAACGTACCGTCATAAGGCGGATCGCAATACACCACATCCCCCACCTTCAACATCGCCAGCGTTTCATCAAAGCTGGCGCAGATAAACGTTGCCCGCTGGGCTTTCTCTGCAAATGCGCGAATTTCTTTTTCAGGGAAATACGGATTTTTATAATTACCGTAGGGAATGTTGAAATGCCCGCTCTTGTTATAGCGACATAAACCACGGTAACCGTGACGATTGAGATACAGGAAATATACCGCTTTCATGAAATCAGTAATTTCAGTGGAGTAATTAAACTCCTGCCTTATGTTGTAATAAGCCACCTCCCTGTTTGCTTCCTCAAATAAAGCTCTGGCACGAGATATAAACGCCTCACAATCAGCAGCAACCTTTTTATAGAGGTTGATTAAATCAGGATTAATATCCGCAACAAGATAGCTGGGGTAATCCGTCTCCATCATCACTGCACAGGAACCCGCGAAAGGTTCAACCAGTCGCGGGCCAGCAGGAAGATGCTTTTTCAGTTCGGACATTATGGCGGTTTTATTTCCTGCCCATTTCAGGATGGTGCTCATACAGCACCTCCGTTGTAATGTTTGCCTTTCAGCTCTGCGATTTCCTGACAGGTAATGCAAAGCTGCACACCCGGAATGGCACGGCGGCGTGCTGGCGGAATTGGCGCTTCACACTCAACGCAAAGCACGCGGGACACGCCCGGCGTTTTGGCACGGGCAGCACGGATATGGCGTTGGCGTTCTTCTTCAACGCGCTGCTGTACGAGATCCATTGCATCAGCCATCAGTGGATCTCCTGCGCTTCGTTCTGGATTGCTTCAGCAGTCACACGCAGCAGTTCTGCCGCTTCGACGTGGTTTAGCTGGCGGGAGGTGATATGACACGCCAGGCTATCGAGGCGAGCAGCCATTGCTTCAGCCCTTGCCCGGCGTTCTTCCAGACGAGCCTCTGTCAGTAAAAGATTAAGACCTGCATCATCCGGTCCGGTTTTGGTCGTGAGGGTTTCAATATTACGCATAAGCAATTCTCCTGAATTTAGATAAAGGGATGCCCGGCGGGTTTACGCCATTAATTTCATTAGTTGGTTAATTCGGCATGGTTAGCCGTCTGGGAAATAAGCTCACCACTGCACGAAAATGATTCATTGCTTTAATCAACTCCCGCTTTTCGTCAGTGGTCAGCTCATTAATGCTGATGCTATGACGTTCAGCTGGAATTTTTGCCATAAAGAATATGGCAGCCAGTGCCCGTTTATTTTGTTCATTATTGATATCCCGAGGATCACGCATATCTTTAATAAACCGCTCAAGCTCTGACTCAATATTCAAACCAAAAACTTTCGCCCTTAACTCCGCAATATGATTAAGTCCATTCAGGCGTTCACCGGGTCTTAATGGAACAGTCGCCGCAGCGCCTTCAATAGCCATTTGTTCCCCCGTTTTTTCGTAGATAGTTCTGCCAGCAATTCATCTTGTGAACGGCACGGATGCCAGCGTTTACCATCCTCACCCATGATCCAGCCGTGACCGTAGTGCATTGCCGGACTTTGTTTTACCAGCAGCGATGCAAATGATGGTTCTTTCGTCAGCATAAGCACCTCACAGCAAACCGAATGAAGCACCGAGGCCAGTCACGGTATCAACTGCACTCGCCATCGCAGGATTAGCCTGTAAACGGGCCTGCAATGAAACAGCAGCCAGCGCCATCAGTCGTGTAACAGAGTTAATGCTGCTGATCGCATCACGACGGCCTGCACTGGTTTTTACATCGCCAGAAACCGCACCTGCCGCGACACGCCCTATCTCTGCAGTTGCACTCATGACGTAATGCGGCAGTTTCTCTTTTGCCACCTCATTAATCGGTACACATGGCAGGCAGTGAATCTGTGCCAGAAAGCCATCTACCAGCGTTGAATCTTCAGTCAGATCGGTAAGCAACCAGATTTCTGGTGCGGTTAATAAATGAGGTTGAGCTGGGTTCAGCTTGTTCCGCAGAATCTGCACATTCATGCCTGCACGTTCTGCCAGTTGCACTAGGTTGTGGCGCAATGCGAATGCACGACAGGCTTCATCAAAATGTGGATGTTTGGAAACTTGGTAATCAAACATGGTCAATGCCTCTGATGTATTTCAGAATCGAACTAATTAAGGTTTAGATTGCATTCTGAAAGCGCATCAACGGTCATGGCTGCTATGTTGATCATCACTTTTTCACGTTTTTTATCTTTGCGCAGACGGTGACGGATAAGGCGTCCGTCAGCCAACATGTCATTGATGGTATCGATGGACAGCCCTGTCAGCTCGCTATAGCGTTCAATAGTCACATGAGGCGTGGTAAGAGTGATTGAAATGTTAGGTCTCATGATGCAACATTCCTCGTTTAATGATGATTAATCAGGACGAATACGGATCGTTTGTATTTTGTGAACACCATAAACATACGATCGCACAGTGAAATCGTCAAGATAAAAGTTCACTTGGAGTGACCATGAATTTGGAGAAAGGCGGACGAGGCGCTATAGAGCGCATGGTAGAAGCTTATGGATTCAAAACTCGACAGGCGTTGTGCGATCATTTAGGAATCTCTAAAAGTACACTCGCCACACGCTACATGCGTGACTCATTCCCAGCAGAATGGGTAATCCAGTGCGCCCTTGAAACGGGCACCTCGCTTAATTGGCTCACAACCGGACATGGTTCAAAGCAAACTTCAGGTAATACAAATACTATGGAAGTTGCTAAATATGTATTATCTGATGGTACCTTGCGTGAAGACGGTTTTTATATTTTTGATAAGGGATTTCTACCCTCTACGTTTAAAAAACCTTTTGTCATCACAGATAACAATTCTGAATTTATTTGTGATAAAGAATTTGATGATATACGTGACGGTAAATGGGTAATAAGTATTGATGGCGAAATAACAATCCGCGATATTACTCGTTTACCCGGTGGAAGAATCTTCGTTGAAGGTGGAAACAGAGCCTTCGAGTGCAAGATAGAAGATGTTGAAATAATTGGGAAAATTATAAGTTTAACAATTAAGTACGTTAGGTAATACCGGGAGGAAACTATGCTTGGTAAGGTATTTTTTGTGGTTTTATCATGCTCTTTGTTATTAAACCCACTAACTACCTATGCTAAAAATTATCCTTGTTCTGGGAAAAAGGGAGGTGTCTCTCACTGTACCTCCGATGGAAAGTTCGTTTGCAATGATGGAACTATTAGTAAATCAAAAAAAATCTGTACTAAAAACTCGCGATAAATTTTGCTTTTATATCTGCGCCTAATATAACAATGAGCCGCAGGCTAACCGCAAAAGTCACATACTCACATAGCAAAAAATAGCCAACTTCATTATGGCTTCAGTGAGATGTATGGTCGCAGGATTTCATACATTGACACTGGTTATATATACAGTAAAAATGCTCTCTATTGGAGGGCATTTTTTATGGCAGTACGAAAACTCACCACAGGAAAATGGCTTTGCGAATGTTACCCCGCCGGACGTAGTGGGCGTCGTGTGCGTAAACAATTCGCCACCAAAGGCGAAGCTCTGGCTTTTGAGCGCCATACGATGGAAGAAACCGAAGCAAAGCCCTGGCTGGGAGAATCAGTGGATCGTCGAACACTGAAAGACGTGGTTGAGCTATGGTTCAAACTACATGGTAAATCTCTAACCGCTGGGCAGCATGTCTATGATAAATTGCTGTTGATGGTTGACGCTCTGGGCAATCCCCTTGCAACCGATCTCACCTCTAAAATGTTTGCCCACTATCGAGATAAACGCCTGACAGGTGAGATCTACTTCAGCGAGAAATGGAAGAAAGGAGCAAGCCCGGTCACCATTAACCTGGAGCAAAGCTATCTAAGTAGTGTTTTTAGCGAACTATCCCGCCTGGGCGAATGGTCGTATCCAAACCCACTGGAGAACATGCGAAAATTCACCATCGCAGAAAAAGAGATGGCATGGCTTACCCATGAGCAGATTGTTGAACTGCTGGCTGATTGCAAACGTCAGGACCCAATTCTGGCACTGGTAGTCAAGATATGCTTAAGCACAGGCGCACGCTGGCGAGAAGCAATAAACCTTACCCGATCACAGGTGACTAAATACCGAATTACCTTTGTAAGAACGAAGGGGAAGAAAAACAGAAGCATCCCTATCAGTAAAGAGCTTTATGAAGAGATCATGGCGCTTGATGGGTTTAATTTCTTCACAGACTGCTATTTTCAATTTTTATCCGTGATGGAAAAAACGTCAATCGTGCTCCCTCGCGGTCAACTGACACACGTTCTGCGCCATACGTTTGCGGCGCATTTCATGATGTCGGGTGGAAATATCCTTGCTTTGCAAAAAATCCTCGGACATCACGATATAAAAATGACTATGCGTTACGCTCATCTGGCACCGGATCATCTGGAAACGGCGCTCCGTTTCAATCCTCTGGCAACGCTGCCAAGTGGCGACAAAGTGGCGGCAGCGGTTGGCATTACCCCGTAATAACCACCACTGACCACCAACCTAACTTATTGTTTTTAATCTAACTTATTGTTTTCATTAACCCGTTTACATAAATGGGTTTTTTGTTATCTAAAATTTATCTACTACCCTGCAACCCTCTCAACCATCCTCAAAATCTCCTCGCGCGATAGCGGCTTACGGTCGGTGACAAAATGCAGCGTCATCCCCTCAATAAACGCATCAAGCGCGCGGGCGGTTCCGGGTTCAAACCATTGTTCGAGCGTTTGCTGACTGCGCTGCATCCAGTTTTGCATTACCGTTTTTAATAGCGGTTTTCGGCTAGCCAGCGCGTAGAGCTGGTACATCAGCTCCATATTATCCGGCGTTGCAACCTGTGAGCTGTAGATCATATCGGTGATAGCCTGGCATGCGCCTTGAGCATCACTAACATCGCTAAAAAATGCCTGATATTGCCGGGACATAATCTCAGTAAAACTGCTGAACGCCTCCAGCAACAACTCATCAATTCCTGAAAAATAGTAGGTCATCGATCCCAACGGTACCCCGGCAAGGGTAGCAATTTTGCGGTGCGTAACAGCATGTATTCCGTAAAGTTTCACCGCCTCCAGCGTGGCCTGGATAATTTTTTCTCGCCGTTGCGGATCGTTAGCGCGACGCATGTCATTTCCTCTGTCTGCAATTGTGTACAAATGTACACAACCTTGCTAATGTTGTCTTCCCTCTTCTTATTTTGACGTGATCTATGACCGTAAATTCTTCACGTAATGCATTGAAACGCCGAACCTGGGCGCTGTTTATGTTCTTCTTTTTGCCAGGCCTGTTAATGGCGTCCTGGGCAACCCGTACGCCTGCTATCCGCGATATTCTCTCTGTCTCGATCGCTGAAATGGGCGGTGTTCTCTTTGGTCTGTCGATCGGTTCGATGAGCGGTATTCTCTGCTCGGCGTGGTTAGTGAAACGCTTTGGGACACGTAATGTCATCCTGGTCACGATGTCCTGCGCATTGATCGGGATGATGATATTAAGTCTGGCACTCTGGCTGACATCGCCCCTGCTCTTTGCCGTTGGTCTCGGCGTCTTTGGGGCAAGTTTTGGTTCTGCGGAAGTGGCGATAAACGTTGAAGGTGCTGCCGTTGAGCGAGAAATGAATAAGACGGTTTTGCCGATGATGCACGGTTTTTATAGCCTGGGCACGCTGGCAGGCGCAGGTGTCGGGATGGCACTGACGGCCTTTGGCGTTCCGGCAACGGTGCACATTTTATTGGCGGCGCTGATAGGTATCGCACCTATTTATATCGCCATTCAGGCAATCCCTGACGGTACGGGCAAAAATGCTGCCGATGGCACCCAGCATGGCGAAAAAGGCGTACCTTTTTATCGCGATATCCAGTTGCTGCTGATAGGTGTTGTGGTGCTGGCGATGGCCTTTGCCGAAGGTTCTGCCAACGACTGGTTACCCTTATTAATGGTTGACGGTCACGGTTTTAGCCCTACTTCCGGCTCGCTGATTTATGCCGGTTTTACCCTGGGGATGACCGTTGGACGCTTCACCGGCGGTTGGTTCATCGACCGTTACAGTCGCGTTGCCGTGGTTCGGGCCAGTGCACTAATGGGGGCGTTGGGTATTGGGCTGATTATTTTTGTCGATAGCGCCTGGGTCGCTGGGGTGTCTGTTGTACTCTGGGGACTGGGTGCCTCGCTGGGCTTCCCGCTGACCATTTCTGCCGCCAGCGATACCGGCCCCGATGCACCAACCCGCGTCAGTGTGGTAGCAACGACCGGTTATCTGGCTTTCCTCGTCGGGCCGCCGCTGCTGGGCTATCTCGGCGAACATTATGGATTACGTAGTGCAATGCTGGTTGTACTGGCGCTGGTTATTCTCGCGGCTATTGTCGCGAAAGCCGTCGCCAAACCCGATACCAAAACGCAGACGGCGATGGAGAATAGTTGATGAGCATTAAATTAATTGCGGTAGACATGGATGGTACTTTCTTAAGCGATCAAAAAACCTATAACCGTGAGCGGTTTATGGCTCAGTATCAGCAAATGAAAGCACAAGGAATTCGCTTTGTAGTCGCCAGCGGGAATCAATATTATCAGTTGATCTCTTTCTTCCCTGAAATTGCTAATGAAATTGCCTTTGTGGCTGAAAACGGCGGCTGGGTAGTGAGCGAAGGCAAAGATGTTTTTAATGGCGAGCTGTCGAAGGATGCGTTTGCTACTGTCGTGGAACATTTGCTGACGCGCCCGGAAGTGGAAATTATTGCCTGCGGAAAAAATAGTGCCTATACACTCAAAAAATATGACGATGCCATGAAAACGGTGGCGGAAATGTATTATCACCGTCTGGAATACGTCGATAACTTTGACAACTTAGAGGATATCTTCTTTAAGTTTGGCCTGAATCTTTCCGATGAACTGATTCCACAAGTACAAAAAGCATTACATGAGGCCATCGGCGATATTATGGTGTCGGTCCACACCGGCAACGGCAGCATCGATCTGATTATCCCCGGCGTACATAAAGCCAATGGCCTTCGCCAACTGCAGAAATTATGGGGAATAGACGACAGCGAAGTGGTGGTCTTTGGCGATGGCGGTAACGATATTGAGATGCTGCGTCAGGCAGGCTTTAGTTTTGCAATGGAAAATGCCGGTAGCGCGGTCGTCGCAGCGGCAAAATACCGCGCAGGCTCCAATAACCGTGAAGGCGTACTGGATGTGATCGATAAAGTTCTTAAACACGAAGCGCCATTTGACCAATAAAAACGGCAGCACGCCCGGCAACACAATGCCTGAATGAAGGCTGCATAATTCGCGGAAATTAACCCGCTGCATTATTTCAGGCGAAATGATTATGAAAAATTGTCTACTGTTGGGCGCGCTTTTAATGGGCTTTACTGGTGTGGCGATGGCGCAAAGTGTCACCGTCGATGTGCCGAGTGGATACAAAGTGGTTGTGGTTCCTGATTCAGTCAGCGTTCCACAAGCGGTCAGCGTCGCGACTGTGCCGCAAACCGTCTATGTGGCTCCTGCGCCAGCTCCGGCTTACCGCCCGCATCCTTATGTTCGCCATCTTGCCAGCGTAGGTGAAGGGATGGTTATCGAACACCAGATTGACGACCATCACCATTAATTCGAGAATGCCTGATCGCACAAAGCAGTCAGGCATTTTTTTACCCTTCGTGAGAATTTCCCATCTGTTTATCTTTTAAAAAGATAACCATCAGCGACAGCCACAAAATTCCGTTGACAAGGTTGAAGAGATTAAACAGTCCGTTGCCCCCGTTCAGCCAGGCATGTTTGCTGATTTCAATACCAACGGTAAAGATCAGCATTTGCAGCATTCCCATCGCGGCAGAAACCGTACCTTTACTCATATCGCTGGCAAACAGGGTTAATCGCACCAGTCCCGCATTCGCCAGACCAATACCGAAAGCATAAATACTTAACCCGGCAGTCATCCATAAATACGCGTGCGATGAGATAACCGTTGCCGCAGCAGCGACCAATAGACCAATCATAATCGGCCAGCCGCCCATAATAATCAGCGAACGTACGGTGCGGCGCGAGGTCAGACGCGCTAACAGCAAGTTACCCGCAATTAACGCCCCGAAAATAGGCACTTGCAGCAAGCCATATTCATAGCTGCTCAACTGCTCGCCGGTAATGATGATAATCGGCGACTGGGCGATCCACGCCAGCAACGGCAGACTAACGAATCCCAGCGCCAGCGCCCCCGCCACAAAGTGGCCGTTCTTCAGCACCAGCTTATAGTCACGACCGAGTTCTTTCAGTGACAGTTTCTCGCCTATACGCGTGGCGGTTTCAGGCATGGCTCGTTGCAGACCGAAAAAGGAGATCGCTGCCAATGCGGCAAACAAAACAAACATCCCCTCCCAGGGCAGCACATGGATCCACGCCGCGCCCACCAGCGGACCAAGTAGCGGAGCAATCAGCGCCACGTTCGCCATCAGCGCGGTGATCTTGATACAAACCGCCTCTTCGAAGGATTCCTGAATTGCGGCGTATCCCACAGCGCCAATGAAACAGAGGCTTATGCCCTGCAAGAAGCGCAACAGGGTGAATTGTTCAATGTTTTGCGCCAGCAATATTGCCAGACAGGTGACGATAAACCACACCACTCCCGCCAGCATCACCGGACGGCGACCAATACGATCCGACAGCGGCCCCAGCAGCCATTGTAAAAACATCCCGCCCGCCAGATACGCGGTCATCGAAGTAGGAACCCAATCAATGCCCGCCTGATATTGTTCCACCACGGCCAACATACCGGGTTGAATCATATCGTTGCCGATATAGGTTGAAAATTCGTAAAGCACCAGACAGAGAGGGAAAAGTAACGCCTGACGTCCAAGCCTGGCACCGGAAGCTAATTTATTTTGCATGCAATTTCTTCGCCAATAATAATCGCGCAGAGTTTAATAAAAGCGCAGCTAACGAGAAAGCGAATTTTGTAGCTGAAACCACGGTTAAGCACATTCTTACATTATTACGAGTATAGCTACGCTTTCTTTAAGTTTTATTTAACCTATGCCCGTTACAAT
>OCHD01001077.1_pt1 | contig 19828 bp, 13 predicted proteins | sample 1538481 | NCBI WGS metagenome assembly OCHD01 (sample SAMN04571699, study PRJEB22368) | human gut metagenome | biome: human gut; material: stool | host: Homo sapiens | place: Luxembourg | collected 2012-09-07
TGCCATTCAACGGTTGAAACCAGCCTGCTACTGTCGGGGAATAGAGCGACATTAATTGTTGAGGATGATGGCCCAGGGATTGCCCCAGAAAACCGCGAACATATCTTTGAACCTTTTGTTCGCCTCGATCCCAGCCGGGATCGCTCAACCGGCGGCTGCGGGCTGGGGCTGGCAATTGTCCACTCTATAGCACTGGCAATGGGCGGTACGGTTAATTGTGACACCAGCGAACTGGGTGGTGCTCGCTTCTCGTTTAGCTGGCCGTTATGGCATAACATCCCGCAATTTACCTCTGCCTGACACTACGCGCACGATGGTCAAGTCACCACGACTGTGCTATAAAATAAGTATGTTGTAACTAAAGTGGTTAATATTATGGCGCGTTACGATCTCGTAGACCGACTCAACACTACCTTTCGCCAGATGGAACAAGAGCTGGCTGCATTTGCCGCTCATCTTGAGCAACACAAGCTATTGGTTGCCCGCGTGTTCTCTTTGCCGGAGGTAAAAAAAGAGGATGAGCATAATCCGCTTAATCGTATTGAGGTGAAACAACATCTCGGCAACGACGCGCAGTCGCTGGCGTTGCGTCATTTCCGCCATTTATTTATTCAACAACAGTCCGAAAATCGCAGCAGCAAAGCCGCTGTCCGTCTGCCTGGCGTGTTGTGTTACCAGGTCGATAACCTTTCGCAAGCAGCGTTGGTCAGTCATATTCAGCACATCAATAAACTCAAGACCACGTTCGAGCATATCGTCACGGTTGAGTCAGAACTCCCCACCGCGGCACGTTTTGAATGGGTGCATCGTCATTTGCCGGGGCTGATCACCCTTAATGCTTACCGCACGCTCACCGTTCTGCACGACCCCGCCACTTTACGCTTTGGTTGGGCTAATAAACATATCATTAAGAATTTGCATCGTGATGAAGTCCTGGCACAGCTGGAAAAAAGCCTGAAATCACCACGCTGTGTCGCACCGTGGACGCGCGAGGAGTGGCAAAGAAAACTGGAGCGAGAGTATCAGGATATCGCTGCCCTGCCACAGAACGCGAAGTTAAAAATCAAACGTCCGGTGAAGGTGCAGCCGATTGCCCGCGTCTGGTACAAAGGAGATCAAAAACAAGTGCAACACGCCTGCCCTACACCGCTGATTGCACTGATTAATCGGGATAATGGCGCGGGCGTGCCGGACGTTGGTGAGTTGTTAAATTACGATGCCGACAATGTGCAGCACCGTTATAAACCACAGGCGCAGCCGCTTCGTTTGATCATTCCACGGCTGCACCTGTATGTTGCAGATTAACGCCCGGCTTTCATACTGCCGACCATCTGTTCTGGCCGTACCCAGCGGTCAAACTCGGCTTCGCTAAGATACCCCAGCGCAAGGGCTGCAGCTTTTAAGGTCAGCCCTTCTTTATGCGCTTTTTTGGCGATCTCGGCGGCTTTGTCATAACCAATGTGGGTGTTAAGCGCAGTCACCAGCATCAGCGATTCATTGAGTAATTGATTGATTCGCTCACGATTCGGTTCAATACCCACTGCGCAGTGTTTGTTAAAACTTTCCATGCCATCTGCCAGCAAGCGCACCGATTGCAGGAAATTGTGGATCACCATTGGACGGAAGACGTTCAGTTCAAAGTTACCGGAAGCGCCCCCCATGTTGATCGCCACGTCGTTCCCCATCACCTGACAGCAGAGCATGGTTAATGCCTCACACTGTGTTGGGTTCACTTTCCCCGGCATGATTGAGCTGCCCGGCTCATTTTCCGGGATTGAGATTTCACCAATTCCGCAGCGCGGGCCAGAGGCCAGCCAGCGGACATCATTGGCGATTTTCATCAGTGACGCAGCCAACCCTTTCAACGCGCCGTGCGCCTGAACCAGGGCATCACAGGTCGCCAGCGCTTCAAATTTGTTCGGCGCGGTAACAAACGGTGCACAGGTAATGACTGCCAGTTCATCTGCTACGCGACGCGCATACTCCGGATGGGTATTTAGTCCAGTACCCACCGCTGTACCGCCAAGAGCCAGTTCCGCTACGTGAGGCAGGCTGTATTCGATATGTTTGAGATTATGCTCGAGCATCGCTACCCAGCCGGAAATCTCCTGCCCCAGCGTTAACGGCGTGGCATCCTGCAAGTGAGTACGACCAATTTTGACGATATCGGCAAAAGCACGGGATTTCTCATTCAGTGTCTGTGTCAGGGTTTTAAGCTGAGGAATGAGTTGCTTGCGCAGCGCCAGCAGCGCCGCAACGTGCATCGCCGTCGGAAAGACATCGTTGGAACTTTGGCTTTTGTTCACGTCGTCGTTAGGGTGAACTTTACGTTCCATCCCGCGCACACCGCCGAGTAATTCACTGGCCCGGTTAGCCAGCACTTCGTTCATGTTCATGTTACTTTGCGTGCCGGAGCCGGTCTGCCAGATAGCCAGCGGGAATTCGTCGTCATGCTGTCCTGCCAGTACTTCATCCGCCGCCTGACGAATGGCGCTCGCTTTCTCTTCAGACAACAAGCCTAAATCTTCATTAACTTTTGCCGCTGCACGCTTGGTTAGCGCCAGCGCATGAATCAGTGAGGTGGGCATTTTCTCCGTCGAAATGCGGAAATGCTCCAGCGAGCGTTGAGTTTGTGCGCCCCACAGCTTATCTGCCGGGACATCAATCGCCCCCATCGAATCTTTTTCGCTGCGTACTGTATTCATGACCTGCTCCTCACCTGATTAATTTTTTCTTTCTGTTTTGCTTTCGTTAAGCAACTTTTAGCTCACTTATTATTTACCATTTGATAACAAATGTTTGGTCTTTCGTGCCATGTAAAAAAACCGCCCCGAAGGGCGGCTCTGTTTATTTCACACAGCGGGTGCATTGTGTGAGTTGTATCTGCTGGAAGAAGTCATTTCCTTTATCATCCACAAGGATAAACGCCGGGAAATCTTCCACTTCAATTTTCCAGATGGCTTCCATTCCCAGTTCCGGATATTCAACACATTCCAGGCTCTTAATACTTCCCTGCGCCAATACAGCGGCCGGACCACCGATACTGCCAAGGTAGAAGCCGCCGTGTTTTTTACAGGCATCCGTCACCTGCTGGCTGCGGTTGCCTTTCGCCAGCATGATCATACTTCCGCCCTGCGCTTGCAGTTGATCGACATAAGAATCCATCCGTCCGGCGGTCGTTGGGCCAAGAGAACCGGAGGCATAACCTTCCGGCGTTTTGGCCGGACCCGCGTAGTAAATCGGATGATCTTTGATGTACTGCGGCAGCCCTTCACCGTTATCCATCCGCTCTTTCAGTTTGGCGTGAGCAATATCACGACCGACGATAATCGTGCCGTTAAGCGATAAGCGTGTAGAAACGGGATACTGCGACAACTGTGCGAGGATCTCTTTCATCGGACGGTTAAGGTCAACGCGCACCGCTTCGCCTTCTCCCGCTTTGCGCAGCTCTTCCGGGATATATTTGCCTGGATTATGTTCCAGTTTTTCGATCCAGATCCCCTGACGGTTGATCTTCGCTTTGATATTACGGTCAGCAGAGCAGGAAACACCCATACCAACCGGACAGGATGCGCCGTGACGTGGCAGGCGAATCACGCGTATGTCGTGAGCGAAGTATTTACCACCAAACTGCGCACCCAGACCGAGATTTTGCGCTTCGATCAGCAATTCTTTTTCCAGTTCCACATCGCGGAATGCCTGACCGTGCTCATTCCCTTCCGTTGGCAGTTCGTCATAGTATTTAGCGGAAGCCAGTTTCACTGTTTTAAGGTTAGTTTCTGCAGAAGTTCCACCAATTACGAACGCAATATGATACGGAGGACAGGCCGCCGTACCCAGCGTGCGCATCTTCTCAACCAGGTAATTTTTCAGTTTCCCCGGCGTTAGTAACGCTTTGGTTTCCTGATAGAGATACGTCTTGTTTGCCGAACCACCACCTTTGGCGATACAGAGGAATTTGTACTCGTCGCCATCAACGGCATAAAGATCGATCTGCGCTGGCAGATTGGTGCCGGTATTCACCTCTTTATACATATCCAGCGGCGCGTTTTGCGAGTAGCGCAAATTATCTTCGATATAAGTGTTATAGACACCGCGCGCCAGCGCCGCTTCATCACAGCCACCGGTCCATACACGCTGCCCTTTTTTACCAACAATAATCGCAGTGCCGGTATCCTGACAGGTTGGCAGAACGCCTTTCGCCGCGATGTCGGAGTTACGCAGGAATTGCAGCGCCACATATTTATCATTTTCGCTGGCCTCCGGGTCACGCAGAATGTCGGCCACCTGTTGTTGGTGAGCCGGACGCAGCATAAACGACGCATCATGAAACGCCTGACGCGCCAACAGAGTTAACGCTTCGGGTGCGACTTTCAAAATCTCCTGCCCTTCAAATTCAGATACGCTAACGTGTTCGCTGGTTAGCAGGTAATACTCAGTATCATCTTTTTTGAGTGGAAAAGGAGCCTGATAATGAAAGGGTTTGTTTGACATTGTTCTCTCACTTACTGCCTGGTTTGGTTATGCTCTGGGCGGGTGTTCCGTTGCCCTGTTAAAAGCGAGTAACAATATCCTACACACTTTTTTAACAAAAACTGAGACTAGTACGACTTTTTGCGGCTCCAGGTTACTTCCCGTAGGATTCTTGCTTTAATAGTGGGATTAATTTCCACATTAAAACAGGGATTGATCATGCAAAAACTCATTAACTCAGTGCAAAACTATGCCTGGGGCAGCAAAACGGCGTTGACTGAACTTTATGGTATGGAAAATCCGTCCAGCCAGCCGATGGCCGAGCTGTGGATGGGCGCACATCCGAAAAGCAGTTCACGAGTGCAGAATGCCGCCGGAGATATCGTTTCACTGCGTGATGTGATTGAGAGTGATAAATCGACTCTGCTCGGAGAGGCCGTTGCCAAACGCTTTGGCGAACTGCCTTTCCTGTTCAAAGTATTATGCGCAGCACAGCCGCTCTCCATTCAGGTTCATCCAAACAAACGCAATTCTGAAATCGGTTTTGCCAAAGAAAATGCCGCAGGTATCCCGATGGATGCCGCCGAGCGTAACTATAAAGATCCTAACCACAAGCCGGAGCTGGTTTTTGCGCTGACGCCTTTCCTTGCGATGAACGCGTTTCGTGAGTTTTCCGAGATTGTCTCCCTACTCCAGCCAGTCGCAGGTGCACATCCGGCAATTGCTCACTTTTTACAACAGCCTAATGCCGAACGTTTAAGCGAACTGTTCGCCAGCCTGTTGAATATGCAGGGTGAAGAAAAATCCCGCGCGCTGGCGATTTTAAAATCGGCGCTCGACAGTCAGCAGGGTGAACCGTGGCAAACGATTCGTTTAATTTCTGAATTTTACCAGGAAGACAGCGGCCTGTTCTCCCCGCTGTTACTGAATGTGGTGAAATTGAATCCTGGCGAAGCGATGTTCCTGTTCGCTGAAACACCGCACGCTTACCTGCAAGGCGTGGCGCTGGAAGTGATGGCGAACTCCGATAACGTGCTGCGTGCGGGTCTGACGCCTAAGTACATTGATATTCCGGAACTGGTTGCCAATGTGAAATTCGAAGCCAAACCGGCTAACCAGTTGTTGACCCAGCCGGTGAAACAAGGTGCAGAACTGGACTTCCCGATTCCAGTGGATGATTTTGCCTTTTCGCTGCATGACCTTAGTGATAAAGAAACCACCATTAGCCAGCAGAGTGCCGCCATTTTGTTCTGCGTCGAAGGCGATGCAACGTTGTGGAAAGGTTCTCAGCAGTTACAGCTTAAACCGGGTGAATCAGCGTTTATTGCCGCCAACGAATCACCGGTGACTGTCAAAGGCCACGGCCGTTTAGCGCGTGTTTACAACAAGCTGTAAGAGCTTACTGAAAAAATTAACATCTCTTGCTAAGCTTATTAAAGGCTTATAACACCTTCAGGCGGCCAGTCCGCCTGATTTCATTTTATGGATAATCATTATGAATAAATCGCTGGTAGCGGTAGGCGTCATTGTTGCGCTAGGCGTAGTCTGGACAGGCGGCGCATGGTATACAGGCAAGAAGATTGAAACCCATCTCGAAGACATGGTCGCGCAGGCGAACGCGCAACTCAAACTGACAGCTCCTGAATCCAACCTGGAAGTGAGTTATCAAAACTATCATCGCGGCGTATTCAGCAGCCAGTTGCAACTGTTGGTGAAACCCATTGCCGGGAAAGAAAATCCGTGGATTAAAAGCGGTCAGAGCGTCATCTTCAACGAATCGGTTGATCATGGTCCCTTCCCGCTTGCCCAGCTTAAAAAACTGAACCTGATCCCGTCGATGGCATCAATTCAAACCACGCTGGTTAATAACGAAGTAAGCAAACCACTGTTTGATATGGCAAAAGGTGAAACGCCTTTTGAGATTAACTCGCGCATTGGTTACAGCGGTGATTCCAGTTCCGATATTTCGCTCAAGCCACTGAATTACGAGCAAAAGGATGAAAAAGTCGCCTTTAGCGGCGGCGAGTTCCAGTTAAATGCTGACAGAGACGGCAAAGCTATCTCCCTTTCCGGGGAGGCGCAAAGTGGTCGGATAGACGCGGTTAACGAATACAACCAGAAAGTACAGTTGACCTTTAATAATCTGAAAACCGACGGTTCCAGCACGCTGGCAAGTTTTGGTGAGCGCGTAGGAAACCAAAAACTGTCACTGGAAAAAATGACCATTTCAGTGGAAGGCAAAGAACTGGCACTGCTGGAAGGCATGGAGATCAGCGGTAAATCGGATCTGGTCAATGACGGTAAAACGATCAATAGCCAACTGGATTACTCGCTAAACAGCCTGAAGGTACAGAATCAGGATCTGGGCAGCGGCAAGCTGACTTTAAAAGTCGGCCAGATTGATGGTGAAGCCTGGCATCAGTTTAGCCAGCAATATAACGCGCAAACTCAGGCGCTGCTGGCACAGCCAGAAATTGCCAACAATCCCGAACTTTATCAGGAGAAAGTGACGGAAGCCTTCTTTAGCGCCCTGCCGCTGATGTTGAAAGGCGATCCGGTGATTACTATCGCGCCGCTAAGCTGGAAAAACAGTCAGGGTGAAAGTGCGCTGAATCTGTCGCTGTTCCTGAAAGATCCGGCAACGACTAAAGAAGCGCCGCAAACGCTGGCGCAGGAAGTAGATCGTTCGGTTAAATCTCTGGATGCGAAACTGACCATTCCGGTGGATATGGCAACTGAGTTTATGACTCAGGTAGCGAAGCTGGAAGGTTATCAGGAAGATCAAGCGAAAAAACTGGCGAAACAGCAAGTTGAAGGTGCATCAGCAATGGGGCAGATGTTCCGTCTGACCACCTTGCAGGACAATACCATCACCACCAGCCTGCAATATACTAACGGTCAGATAACGTTAAACGGGCAGAAAATGCCACTGGAAGATTTCGTTGGTATGTTTGCAATGCCGGCATTAAATGTTCCGGTCGTACCCGCTATTCCGCAGCAGTAATTCACAGACAAAACGCCGGAGATTTTTCTCTCCGGCGTTATTTTTTACTTCAGCATAAAGTCATACTGAATACTCATTTTCACATCCCAGTAATTCAGGCGATCGCCCAGCGTACTGCCATCGCGCTTTTCCCGCCCTTTATCGGCAGCAAGAAAGAAATTCATCCCTTGTAACGGCCCTTCGCTGACCCGATAGTTCATACCACCTAAGATACCCGTGCCTTCAATCCGCACATCTCGTTTACTGGATTCATAGCCGCGAGTCACAATCGGTGCAAATGTCAGCGTAAATTGCGGCGTTAAACGATAGTTGACGCCCAATTGCCAGGACTGCATTCCTTCACGGTTACGATCAAGACTTAATGAAAAGGGATAGCCAATGTCGGTATCCACCACGGCACCATTCATTGCATGGCGCAAATAACCACCACTGCCAAATACACTTCCCCACGGCGCATTCCAGGTCAATTGTCCACTAACCAACGCCGTTTCATTGGGCTGGCTGGTATTACGACTTAAACCTTCGAGCTGCGCGTAAAAGCCGAGCAACTCCCCTTTCAACGTATAATTCGGGTCGAGCGGTATGCTTTTCTCGAGAATACTTTGTATCTGATTGGAAACATCTTTCTGTACCGATGCCCCCAGAGAATAGCGACTGGTATCATCATGCCAACTGGCGGCTAAAAAAGAACGTGCGCGATGTTTATCGTATTTTCCCGTCTGGCTGTTATACACCCCTTCATCACGAATACCGGTTGTTGAATCAGTCCATAAAAATACTCGTGAACGCCACATTCCCCACAGATCAATATTTGGTGTTAAAGCCCAATAACCTAATGCTCCTTCAGAAACTGTCGGTAATGTACGTTGCGAACTGCCAGCCATTAACGGAATACGATAAGGTAAGCTACCATAACTATAATCCGTCCCGAAGCGACCTAATTTAAGCAGGCTATTTTCACTGGGTTTTATTTTTACTGCCCCCAGGGCAAAGCCAAAACTTTTATCACCATCAAGATACCACCGGGTACTCATATCAGCACGAGCACCTAATTTATAAACATAATACGCCCCGCCTTCAACGCCAATAATATTGGAATAATAACCACTATTGAAATCGAGCAATCCTCCCTGTACCCATGCGTAAATATCTCTTCCCGCGCCAGCACTGGGCTTATCCGCCCTGCGCAATTCGTTTTTCAGTCTGATGCGTAGTCCCGCTTCATCGTCAGCCAGTTGCGCCGCATAAGCAGAGGTAAGGCCAGAGGCAGCCGTCAGGCAAATAACGGCCATGGCCACTATTTTTCTCATAGTTGCACCTTTGATGTTCTGATTATTTTTATTGAATATTAATTAGTGATATCGCTGATTAATTGCTGCTGCACTTTTTTACGATTATCAATTTCAACCACGATTTCTTTGAATTTTTTATCCGTGAGCGGATAAAACCAGATAATAACGAATGCCAGTAGCATAAATCCGCAAGGTACTAAGGCAATTGATGTGCGGATGCCCATAATAACTTCCGGCGTTTGCACCTGATTGGCGATATATCCGCTTAACCCCAAAATAAAGGCAGGAATTGAACCTCCGATTGCCTGACCGCATTTACGGGTAAATGAGAATAGTGAATAGGTGAGCCCTTCAATTCGCACGCCGGTCAGGTATTCACCGTATTCTACGGTATCAGCTTCCAGCGCCCACATCACGGTCATGGTAACGCCCTGACCAATTGAAGCGATGGCCAACGCAACCAACGCCACCGGCAGTGACCAGACGGAAACCCAGAAGAACAGCAGATAACCGCAGGTTCCCAGCAAAGCGCCAATCAGGAAGGTATTCTTTTTACCGATCCTCGCGACCATCCCCGGCACCAGCGGTGCCGATGCCACAGTACCAACCAGGTTTTGCACCAGTACCAGCACAGTGAACAGCCCGGTATCATTTAACACATAGCGCACGTAGAACAACGACGAGGCGCTGACCGCAAAGGTCGAAATCAGCACACACAGCGCACCGATGCACAACATAAACAGCGGGCGATTCCGTTTCAGGGTTTGCAGACTGATATTCAATGACGGCTGCGCAACGATACGTACCACATTCTCACGCGTCGATTTGAAGCAGATGAAGTAAAGCACCATTCCGGCAATCGCCAGCACAATTGTCCAGAAATGGTATACCGACACCATCTCTTCCGGGCTGGAGTTCTTAATGCTCGGTCCTATCAGAAATGCCAGGCAGACAAAGGTCAATGAAGCGGCAATCCCACGAGCCGCGCCCAGACGGGCGCGGGATTGTGGTTGTTGGGTCATCGCGGTAGCAAGTGAACCATAAGGAATATTCACCAGGCTGTAGCAAAGCCCGAGGCCCATGTAGGTCAAATATGCATACACCACTTTGCTACCATGGCTCCAGTCGGTCGGCACCCAGAATACCAGCACGCTGAAGATCATTAACGGCGCAGTACCGAAGAGTAAAAACGGGCGGAATTTTCCCCAGCGGGTATTCACACTGTCCACCACTCGTCCGGCAAAGACGTCGGCGAAGGCATCGAATACCCGCACCAGTAACAGCATGGTGCCCGCCGCAGCGGCACCGACGCCAGCGACGTCGGTGTAGTAACTCAACAGGAAGAGCGCCCCCATTGCGAAGGCGAAGTTATTGGCGACGTCACCGAGGCTGTAGCCGACGATGGTGCGCCAGGAGAGTTGTTGATTCATTGTTTGCCTCCCTGCTGCGGTTTTTCACCGAAGTTCATGCCAGTCCAGCGTTTTTGCAGCAGAAAAGCCGCCGACTTCGGTTTGCGGTCGCGAGTGAAGATCCCTTTCTTGTTACCGCCAACGCGCAATATGCCTTGCGAGGTCGCAAAATCGGCGAAATTCCATACCTGTTCACCGACGACGGCGCTGACGCGATCAAAGACGCGGTGATACATATCCAGCCATGCACACTGATACTCTTCACTCCACATGTCGGTGTACATTGAGTGCAGCCCGGCTAACGTATCCACGCCGTATTCGGTGATGATAATCGGCTGATGCAGTTTCTCCTGCCAGGCCAGAAGTTCTTTTTCCAGTACCTTCTCTGCCGTTTCCAAATCGCCGCTTTGGACATACCATCCGTAATAACGGTTCAGGCACAGCACATCAAAGAGATCGCTGATGGTATCGGTGTGAGCGTCGCAGAACATTACATTGACGCAGGTGATCGGACGCGTCGGGTCGAGTTTACGCGTTGCTTCCGCCAGTGGCGCGAAATATTCCCGTGCACCTTGCGGACGGGTATCCGGTTCGTTGGCAATACTCCACATCACCACGCTTGGGTGGTTTTTGTCACGCGCTATCAGCTCTTTAATCGCCTGTAAGTGCGCTTGCTGAGTTTCCCCGTTGACTGCCTCTTCGCTGTACAGTTCTTTCGGCTTGTTGCCCGCTTCGAAACCAATGCCTAAAGAGAGGTTAAAGCCGACAGCAGCAGTTTCATCAATCACCACGATGCCATGTTCATCTGCCCAGTCGAGCATCTCTTCAGCGTAAGGGTAATGCGAGGTACGGTAGGAGTTGGCCCCAATCCAGTCCATTAATGCGTGGTCGTGCACCATCAGCACGTTATCGAATCCTTTGCCACGCAAGTCCGCATCTTCATGACGACCAAAGCCAGTAAAGTAGAACGGTTTGTGGTTAATCAGGAACTGTTCGCCCTTCACTGCCACTGACCGGATGCCGACGCGAAGCGGGTAGATATCACACTCTGTCTGGCTTTTGGCTGTGACGCACAGTTCATAGAGATAACCTTCACCCGGTTGCCAGAGGTGCGGATTCACCACTTGCAAAGTCCCGCTAGTGCCTTGTCCAGTTGCAACCACCTGTTGATCCGCATCACGCAGTTCAACGCTGACATCACCATTGGCCACCACCTGCCAGTCAACAGACGCGTGGTTACAGTCTTGCGCGACATGCGTCACCACGGTGATATCGTCCACCCAGGTGTTCGGCGTGGTGTAGAGCATTACGCTGCGATGGATCCCGGCATAGTTAAAGAAATCATGGAAGTAAGACTGCTTTTTCTTGCCGTTTTCGTCGGTAATCACCATTCCCGGCGGGATAGTCTGCCAGTTCAGTTCGTTGTTCACACAAACGGTGATACGTACACTTTTCCCGGCAATAACATACGGCGTGACATCGGCTTCAAATGGCGTATAGCCGCCCTGATGCTCCATCACTTCCTGATTATTGACCCACACTTTGCCGTAATGAGTGACCGCATCGAAACGCAGCACGATACGCTGGCCTGCCCAACCTTTCGGTATAAAGACTTCGCGCTGATACCAGACGTTGCCCGCATAATTACGAATATCTGCATCGGCGAACTGATCGTTAAAACTGCCTGGCACAGCAATTGCCCGGCTTTCTTGTAACGCGCTTTCCCACCAACGCTGATCAATTCCACAGTTTTCGCGATCCAGACTGAATGCCCACAGGCCGTCGAGTTTTTTGATTTCACGGGTTGGGGTTTCTACAGGACGTAACATAAGGGACTCCTCATTAAGATAATAATACTGGTCAACCTTTAATCTGATTAGTTAACCAATTCTGTGTTGCACACAGTTATCTGTGAGAAACCCATGGAAGAGAAATGGAAATAAAAAGAACTGACACCGCGATCAAAAAACCAAAAACTGCAATACCCACAGCGTGATATAGATCGCATTAATCTTTAAAACAGCGTTGACAGAAGCCATAAAATAAGCAACCGAACGTTCGTTCGAGCGTATTGGGAACGATAAACTCTCATGACATATGGCTACAGTGAATATTTTGGGGGGAATTCTCCGAAGCCGGGAAGGATAATTTTTGCACAGAGAAATTACGATATGAAACGCGGGCACAGTTATCACCAGCCCGCCGAAAAAGAGAGAGAATCAGGATGCGGTTAAGATACCGCCAATCATCGCGCGTAATCCCTGAGCAAACGACGCTTCACGCGCCAGGTCTTCCGCTTCGATATCGGCCAGTACACCGTAGGTCAGATCCAGCAGTAAACGTGAAGTCATTGCCGTGTTGATGTCTGGGCTTATCTCGCCTTTTTGCTGGGCATCACGCATCCGCTGGGCAACAAATTCCGTGATCGTCATATGCTTATTTTTAAGCATGGCGGCGACCTGTGGGTTACGCATCCCTTCCGCCATAATTTCAACCACCAGCGCCCGTTGTCCAAAGGCTTCATGGGTGAGAGAGACAATGGACTCGACCATATAGTCAACGAAATGAATCCCTTCAATCGGTTCCCGGAAACGGGCCAGCGCCCTCTCCTGGTCCTGTAAGATAATCGCCTGAATCAAGGCTTCTTTGGAGATGAAATGGTGATAGAGCGTCCCGGGACTAATGGCGCAAGATTTACAGATGGCTTTCATCGAGGCACTGTGAAATCCATTTTCTGAAAAAATCTCTCTGGCAGCATTGAGGATCCGGGTCCGTGTCGGTTGTGCTTCAGTCTGCATGTTATCCATCATTAAACCATTATAGTTAGCGTGAATAACTAGTTTACCGCGTTGTCAGGTGAGCGCCTATCATTGCTGTTGAATAGTGCGAAGGCACACTCTATTCGTATACTTTTCACTCTGAAATTGGTTAACCAATAGCCGTGATTTGGCTGCCAGTTATTTAGCAGAGACGTTGATGAGTTTATCCCGGTAAACAACACGCACGGTTGTTTACCGGTCCGTTAGTGTATTAATTGAGCTCCTGTACCCCACCACCGGAGACGGTGAGAATTTGTCCGCTTACCCAGCTCGCAGCAGGCGAGCAAAGGAACAGCGCTGCGTTAGCAATATCTTGCGGTTGGCCCAGACGTCTGATCGGCGTGTGCTGTAACATTTTTTGTTCAATTTCTGGTGTAATAACGGATTTCAGGGCATCGGTTAATATTGCCCCCGGCGCAATGCCATTTACCCGAATATTTTTTTCACCCAGGTCAAACGCCATATTTCTGACCAGATGACTGGCCGCAGCTTTAGATGATGCATAGGAAGTCATGTTTATATTTTTATTTTCTGCCGCCATAGAAGTGATGGTCAGAATAACGCCACCGCCATTTTTTTCCATTTCTGGCGCAACAAGTTGTGACAGATGGAAAAAAGAAAACACATTCAGTTCATAAGCACGGCGAAAATCCGCCATTGGCATATCAAACGGTTTAGGTCCACCGCCACCGGCGTTGTTAACCAGAATATCAACTTTACCCAGCTTACTGATAGCAAAGTCTGCCAGTGTAGAGAGTTCCTGTTCGGAAGTAATATCACAACGGCAGGCAAATGCCTGACCACCCAGTTGTTGAATTTCGTCTACAACATGGTTAGCTGCGTCGGCGTTAATATCACTGACCACCACAGATGCGCCAGCTGTCGCGAATGTAATGGCGATTTCTTTACCAATACCTGCACCCGCACCTGTGATGATGGCGCATTTTCCGTCGAGTCTCAGGTTGTCAGAATTAAACACATAAACCTCCTGTGAACTTCAGTAAAATTAAAAGGCACCGCCTGTGTGCCACATTTTTTATCATTAACCTTGAGGAAAGGACACTACCAGGTATAGCAGATAAAGAGAGGATTATTTCGCTGCAATGAGCCGGGCGGGAATAATAAGATTGCGTGAATGCGTCTCTTCATGGGTGATTTTTTGCATCATGCGATCCGCAAGTGTGATACCAAGTTCCCGCGCTGGCGTGCTGGCCCAGGTAACAGGTATATCATCAAGTGTGGTTGGTGTCGCATCGGTAAATGCCGCCAGCGAAACCTGTTGCTCAAAGTAACGATCGACTCCGCTTTCCCCGCTTTGCCGCCCTGCTTTGAGCAAACCAAACCATGCCCCCATCGCAATAGTTTCAAACCACGGCACTGATGGTCGGGTTATGACGTAAAAGCGCCGTGATAGCTTCCGCGGCTTGCTTCTGGCTGGAAGTGCACTCCAACACCCAATCGCTATGAAACGGCAGGCCAAATTTTAGTAGAGTTGCACAATAGCCCCCAACCCGTTCTGCACGGGTTAATGAGGAACTTTGCCCTCCCAGCCAGGCGATCCGCTGATGCCCATTGCGAATGAGATGCTCCGTCAACAACTGTGCAGCCTGCATGTTGTCCGGGCGAACCGTATCAACATCATCAAGATAACTGGCACGGGAAGCGAAAATCACCGGGATAGCTTTTTCTTCTGCCATCCGTCGCAGGTCATCGCTACTTCCTGCAGCTCCGGCAATTACCACACCATCGACACCCTGATTCAGTAACAGTGAAAACCGCTGTGCCAGCTGCTCACCGTCTTTACCGCCGTGAAGCAAAAAAACCATCCGTCCCTGCGCTTCCAGAGCTTCCGTCAATCCGGCCGTCAATTCGGCGTAAAACGGCGCAGATAAATCACGGACGATCAAACCAATGACGCCGCTTTGCCCGCCGCGCAGCGCCGACGCCTGGCGATTGCGCACAAATCCCAGCTCTTCAATGGCGGCGTTAACGCGTTCTCCTGTGGCGGTAGAGATTCGCCCTTTGCCACTAAGCACCAGCGAAACGGTACTTACCGACACGCCCGCAGCCAGCGCAACATCATGAATGGTTATTTTTTTGGCGGTAGCCATGCAGATGACCTACTCCCTGATTATGTGACAGATAAAACGTTTTACCTTTTATTTATCTTATACCCGCTATTATCGTTGCGTAATGTGATTTATGCCTCACTAAAATTTGATAAAACGTTTTATCTTCTCGCGCAATTTACTGAATCCAGATTGTTCTCTACGAGGAGTCGTTTTATGACGGCGAAAACAGCACCGAAAGTCACGCTGTGGGAGTTCTTCCAGCAGTTAGGCAAAACCTTCATGTTACCCGTGGCATTATTGTCGTTCTGCGGCATTATGCTCGGCATTGGTAGTTCTCTTAGCAGCCATGATGTCATAACCCTGATCCCGGTCCTGGGCAACCCCGTGTTGCAGGCTATCTTTACCTGGATGAGTAAGATTGGCTCGTTTGCTTTTAGTTTCCTGCCTGTCATGTTCTGTATCGCCATCCCGCTGGGCCTGGCACGCGAAAATAAAGGCGTAGCGGCATTCGCTGGCTTCGTCGGTTATGCGGTAATGAACCTCGCGGTAAACTTCTGGTTGACCAATAAAGGCATTCTGCCAACCACGGATGCCGCGGTTCTGAAAGCCAATAACATCCAGAGCATTCTTGGGATCCAGTCGATCGATACCGGGATCCTCGGTGCGGTGATCGCCGGTATTATCGTCTGGATGCTGCATGAGCGTTTCCATAATATCCGCCTGCCGGATGCGCTGGCATTCTTCGGCGGTACGCGCTTCGTACCAATTATCTCCTCGCTGGTGATGGGCCTTGTCGGCCTGGTGATTCCATTAGTCTGGCCGATTTTCGCCATGGGTATTAGCGGCTTGGGCCATATGATAAACAGCGCGGGTGATTTCGGACCGATGCTGTTTGGTACCGGTGAACGTCTGCTGTTGCCGTTTGGTCTGCATCACATTCTGGTGGCATTAATTCGCTTTACCGACGCAGGCGGCACGCAGGAAGTCTGCGGTCAAACCGTCAGCGGCGCACTGACCATCTTCCAGGCGCAATTGAGTTGCCCGACCACTCACGGTTTTTCTGAAAGCGCCACGCGTTTCCTTTCGCAAGGTAAAATGCCTGCGTTTCTCGGCGGTCTGCCAGGTGCAGCGTTAGCTATGTATCACTGCGCGCGCCCGGAAAATCGCCATAAAATTAAAGGTCTGCTGATTTCTGGCCTGATCGCCTGCGTCGTTGGCGGCACTACCGAACCGCTGGAATTCCTGTTCCTGTTCGTAGCGCCAGTTCTGTATGTCATCCACGCGCTGTTAACCGGCCTCGGCTTCACCGTCATGTCTGTGCTCGGCGTCACCATCGGTAATACCGACGGCAATATCATCGACTTCGTGGTGTTCGGTATTTTGCATGGTCTGTCAACCAAGTGGTACATGGTGCCAGTGGTGGCGGCAATCTGGTTTGTCGTTTACTACGTCATCTTCCGTTTCGCTATCACCCGCTTCAATCTGAAAACCCCGGGGCGCGATAGCGAAGTTGCCAGCTCAATCGAAAAAGCCGTTGCCGGTGCGCCGGGTAAATCAGGTTACAACGTTCCTGCAATCCTCGAAGCATTAGGCGGTGCCGACAATATTGTCAGCCTCGATAACTGCATTACCCGTCTGCGTTTGTCTGTGAAAGATATGTCGCTTGTTAATGTGCAGGCACTGAAGGACAATCGGGCAATTGGCGTAGTACAACTTAATCAACATAACCTGCAGGTTGTTATCGGGCCACAAGTTCAGTCAGTAAAAGATGAAATGGCCGGTCTGATGCATACTGTCCAGGCATAAGGATAAGATATGTTCGATTTTTCAAAGGTCGTGGATCGTCATGGCACATGGTGTACACAGTGGGATTATGTCGCTGACCGTTTCGGCACTGCTGACCTGTTACCGTTCACGATTTCAGACATGGATTTTGCCACTGCCCCCTGCATTATCGAGGCGCTGAATCAGCGCCTGATGCACGGCGTATTTGGCTACAGCCGCTGGAAAAACGATGAGTTTCTCGCGGCTATTGCCCACTGGTTTTCCACCCAGCATTACACCGCCATCGATTCTCAGACGGTGGTGTATGGCCCTTCTGTCATCTATATGGTTTCAGAACTGATTCGTCAGTGGTCTGAAACAGGTGAAGGCGTGGTGATCCACACACCCGCCTATGACGCATTTTACAAGGCCATTGAAGGTAACCAGCGCACAGTAATGCCCGTTGCTTTAGAGAAGCAGGCTGATGGTTGGTTTTGCGATATGGGCAAGTTGGAAGCCGTGTTGGCGAAACCAGAATGTAAAATTATGCTCCTGTGTAGCCCACAGAATCCTACCGGGAAAGTGTGGACGTGCGATGAGCTGGAGATCATGGCTGACCTGTGCGAGCGTCATGGTGTGCGGGTTATTTCCGATGAAATCCATATGGATATGGTTTGGGGTGAGCAGCCGCATATTCCCTGGAGTAATGTGGCTCGCGGAGACTGGGCGTTGCTAACGTCGGGCTCGAAAAGTTTCAATATTCCCGCCCTGACCGGTGCTTACGGGATTATAGAAAATAGCAGTAGCCGCGATGCCTATTTATCGGCACTGAAAGGCCGTGATGGGCTTTCTTCCCCTTCGGTACTGGCGTTAACTGCCCATATCGCCGCCTATCAGCAAGGCGCGCCATGGCTGGATGCCTTACGCATCTATCTGAAAGATAACCTGACGTATATCGCAGATAAAATGAACGCCGCGTTTCCTGAACTCAACTGGCAGATCCCACAATCCACTTATCTGGCATGGCTTGATTTACGTCCGTTGAATATTGACGACAACGCGTTGCAAAAAGCACTTATCGAACAAGAAAAAGTCGCGATCATGCCGGGGTATACCTACGGTGAAGAAGGTCGTGGTTTTGTCCGTCTCAATGCCGGCTGCCCACGTTCGAAACTGGAAAAAGGTGTGGCTGGATTAATTAACGCCATCCGCGCTGTTCGTTAACCCCAATTGCGCAACGTAAAAAATCGTTGCGCAATCGTGGATTTTTACCCTGCTTTGTTTTTATAATAGTGCGCACTTTTATATCCAGAAAAAGAGTGCGACCATGATTGATACCACCCTGCCATTAACTGATATCCATCGCCACCTTGATGGCAACATTCGTCCCCAGACCATTCTTGAACTTGGCCGCCAGTATAATATCTCGCTTCCTGCACAATCCCTGGAAACACTGATTCCCCACGTTCAGGTCATTGCCAACGAACCCGATCTGGTGAGCTTTCTGACCAAACTTGACTGGGGCGTTAAAGTTCTCGCCTCTCTTGATGCCTGTCGCCGCGTGGCATTTGAAAACATTGAAGATGCAGCCCGTCACGGCCTGCACTATGTCGAGCTGCGTTTTTCACCAGGCTACATGGCAATGGCACATCAGCTGCCTGTAGCGGGTGTTGTCGAAGCGGTGATCGATGGCGTACGTGAAGGTTGCCGCACCTTTGGTGTGCAGGCGAAGCTTATCGGCATTATGAGCCGGACCTTCGGCGAAGCCGCCTGTCAGCAAGAGCTGGAGGCCTTTTTAGCCCACCGTGACCAGATTACCGCACTTGATTTAGCCGGTGATGAACTTGGTTTCCCGGGAAGTCTGTTCCTTTCTCACTTCAACCGCGCGCGTGATGCGGGCTGGCATATTACCGTCCATGCAGGCGAAGCTGCCGGGCCGGAAAGCATCTGGCAGGCGATTCGTGAACTGGGTGCGGAGCGTATTGGACATGGCGTAAAAGCCATTGAAGATCGGGCGCTGATGGATTTTCTCGCCGAGCAACAAATTGGTATTGAATCCTGTCTGACCTCCAATATTCAGACCAGCACCGTAGCAGAGCTGGCTGCACATCCGCTGAAAACGTTCCTTGAGCATGGCATTCGTGCCAGCATTAACACTGACGATCCCGGCGTACAGGGAGTGGATATCATTCACGAATATACCGTTGCCGCGCCAGCTGCTGGGTTATCCCGCGAGCAAATCCGCCAGGCACAGATTAATGGTCTGGAAATGGCTTTCCTCAGCGCTGAGGAAAAACGCGCACTGCGAGAAAAAGTCGCCGCGAAGTAACAAAATGGATGGTGCAAATGCACCATCCATTTTTCATGCAAGGCACAAAGTCGCGCGATGTTTGGCGGATTCGATGCCCAGCTCAATCAACTCCATTACCTGGATTGCCTGGCTTGCCGGAACCGGATTTTCACCATCGCCATTTAACGCATCACGAATAGCCGCATAGTAAGCCGGATAATTCCCAGGCACCGTCAACAGCGTTTCTTCGACACGTTCCTCACCTTCCACGCGGGTAAGTACGCCATCACGCATATCGTAGCCCCAGTCTTCCTGCGGTAGACGCTCGCCATTTTTCAGACGTTCTTCCTGTGGATCGAGGCCATATTTCACATAACTGCCTCGGGATCCATGCACGATATACCGTGCTGACTCAGCGGCTGCCAGCATGGTACCGTGTAAAATGACTCGCCGCTGTGGATAGGACAAGATGGCGTGGAAATAATCGGTCGACTGCGCTCCGGGCCGTAACTGTGCCAAATCTACCGTCATGCTGACCGGTAAACCAAAAAGCGTAATGGCCTGATCAAGAAGATGTGGTGCTAAATCGTACCAGATACCGCTGCCTGGGCCGCCCTGTTCACGCCAACGATCGCGCACCTGCGGACGGAAGCGGTCAAAATGAGACTCAAAGTAAGCAACTTCACCCAGCACGCCTTCCGCGAG
>OCHD01001104.1_pt1 | contig 19216 bp, 15 predicted proteins | sample 1538481 | NCBI WGS metagenome assembly OCHD01 (sample SAMN04571699, study PRJEB22368) | human gut metagenome | biome: human gut; material: stool | host: Homo sapiens | place: Luxembourg | collected 2012-09-07
CAGCCGCCGCTTTTGGAGGTTCCCGACTTATGAAAACAAAAGGCAAAGCATGGCAGCTGGTCGTTACCGCGCTGCTGATCGTTGTGTTTGTTTACACCGCCTTTTTTGGCGTGGCGGCAAAATACGGCGATGTGACCACCACCTATATCAAAGGTGCAAAGGATATCCGCTTTGGTGTGGATATCAAAGGCGGCGTCAACGTCACCTTTGTGCCCTCGGATGGCTATGATGCCACGGACGAGCAGCTGGATGCCGCCCGTCTGGTCATCGAGAACCGTCTGGTCGCGTTGAACGTGACCGACTACGAGCTGTATGTGGACAACAACTCCGACAGTCTGATTCTGGAGTTTCCGTGGCAGTCCGGCGAGACGGATTTTGACCCCGAGTCTGCCATTCAGGAGATCGGCACCACCGCCTACCTGACCTTCCGCGAGGGAGCCAGCAAGGACGGCGAGCTGATTTTGGACGGCTCCATGGTCGAAAGTGCTTCGGCACAGTACGGTGCTGTGAGCAACGGCGGCAGCTCTGAGTATTACGTTGCCCTCAAGTTCACCACCGAGGGTGCCAAGGCCTTTGGCGATGCCACCACCAAGCTGGCCGCCGATAAGGGCAGCATCAGCATCTGGCTGGACGATGAAAACGTAAGCACGGCCACCGTCAACACCGCCATTACCGACGGACAGGCCATCATCACCAGCTCGGCGTCCAATCCCTTTACGCAGGATGCCGTGGTCAAGATGGCACGCCAGATCAACTCCGGCGCGCTGCCCTTTGCCCTGAGCGTAGACAGCTACTCCACCGTGAGCCCCAGTCTGGGCGAAAACAGCCTTGGTGCCATGGTGCTGGCAGGCCTGATCGCCTTTGCCCTCATTGTGGTGTTCATGACGGTGCTGTACCGTCTGCCGGGCTTTCTGGCCTGCATCGCGTTGGCCGGTCAGGTGGCGGCTACGCTGGCCTTTGTGTCCGGCTACTTCCCGGTGTTTGAAAGCTTTACCCTGACCTTGCCCGGTATTGCAGGTATTATTCTGGCCATCGGCATGGGCGTGGATGCCAACGTTATTACCGCCGAGCGCATCAAGGAGGAGCTGAAAAACGGTAAATCTCTGGACGGCGCACTGAAAAGCGGCTTTGCCCGCGGCCTGACCCCTATCATTGACGGCAACGTGACCATCGTCATCGTGGCCATCGTGCTCATGGGCGCCTTCGGCCCCTCGGATGGCCTGTTTGCTAAGGCGCTGCATTTTGTATTCTTTGCCTTCGGCCCCTCTACCGCAGGCACCATCTACGCCTTCGGCTATACGCTGCTCACCGGCGTGCTGCTGAACTTTGTGTTCGGTGTGTTCGCTACCCGTGTTATGATCCGCGGCGCAGCCGCCATCAAGGCACTGCGCAATCCGTGGCTGTACGGCGCTGCAAAGCCCGGGCAGGAGAAGGCCGAAAAGAAGCCGGTGGATTTCGTATCCCTGCGCAAAAAGTTCCTGACCTTCTCTGCCTGCCTGATGGCAGTTATCCTGCTGTGCGCCGCGGTGTTCGGTGTGCATCTGGATACCGAGTTTACCGGCGGTGCTATGATCACCCTGTCCTACGAGGGCGGCTTTGACCAAGCCGCTGTGCAAAAGACCGCTGCTGCGGCGCTGGAAAACACCGGCCTGACCCTGCAGACCGGCGAGAATGTGGCCACCGGCGACCAGACCCTGAAGATCTCCATGCCCGGCACCGAGACCGTGACCACCGAGCAGGTGGAGAACCTGCTGGATTCCTTGAATGAGAACTACCCGGACAACCAGTTTGCCCAGCTGTCTCTGAGCAACGTCAGCGCAGCCATGGGCACCAAGTTCCTGCAGAAGAGTCTGGTGGCTGTGGTGTTTGCACTGGTGCTCATTCTGCTGTATATCGCCCTGCGTTTCAAGAACATCGGCGGTCTGACCGGCGGTATGATGGCAGTGCTGGCGCTGGTCAACGACCTGATGGTGGTGTTTGGCACCTTTGTGCTGCTGCGCACCGCACTGGACGGCAACTTTATCGCCGCCATGCTCACCATCCTCGGCTACTCCATCAACGATACCGTTGTGGTGTACGACCGTATCCGTGAGAACCGCGCTCTCATGGGCAAAAAGGGCAGCTTTGAGGAGCTGGTCAACCAGTCGGTCAATCAGTCTGCCCGCCGTACCCTGATCACCACCATCACCACCGTGATGGCACTGGGTGTGATGTGCATCGTGGCAAAGCTCTACGGTCTGGACAGCATCTTTACCTTTGCATTCCCGCTGATGATGGGTATGATCAGCGGTGTGTACACCTCTCTGTGCGTTTCCACCTCGGCATGGGTGCTGTGGAGCGAACGCAGCAAAAAGAAAAACTGAGGCGGAGGAACAAGAGATGAAGTGCCCTTATTGCGGCGCGGAGGAATCCAAGGTGATCGACTCCCGCCCCACGGAAGATAACGAGCGCATCCGCCGCCGCCGCGAGTGCCTGAACTGCCACATGCGCTTTACCACCTACGAGGTAGTGGAAACGGTGCCGCTGGTGGTCATCAAAAAGGATAACTCCCGCGAACCCTTTGACCGGCAGAAGCTGTTCAACGCCATGCTGCGCGCCTGTGCCAAGCGTCCTGTCAGCTACGAAACGCTGGAACGTGCTGTCAGCAGCATTGAGCAGGCTTTGTTCAGCTCCTACGACCGCGAGATCCCCAGTGTGCGCATCGGCGAGCTGACCATGGAGGAACTGAAAAAGATCGATGAGGTGGCCTATATCCGCTTTGCCTCGGTCTACCGCCAGTTTGCGGACGTGGAAAGCTTCCTTGACGAACTGAAAAAGCTTGTGGGCGACCGCAAGGAAAATCAGTAAACTATCATGAAAAAAAGGACACTGCACGAAACACTGTGCAGTGTCCTTTTTTGCTCATCTTATACCAGCCGCCGGGCAAGCCATTCCAGCCGCTCCACCTCCACCTGTGCACGGCGCAACTCACCCAGCGCATCCTCTGTGGCTTGCTGCTCAAGGTATCCGTCTGCCGCCCGCAGTGCAGCTTCCAGCTCCGTGTAGTCGGCCGTGCGCAGCAGATGGCTCATAGTTTCCCGCATGGTATCGCACAGTTCTGCACCCTCGGCAAGCGCCTGCCGCGCGGTGGGGAAGTCCTTCTGCCGTACGGCCTCAAGGGCACAGTCCAAATCGGCTGAAATATCCTGTGCAAAGCCCTGCACCCGTCCGCTGCTGTAAAGGGATACTGCCAGCAGCGCCGCCACAATCAGGATACACGCATAGATCCGCTTCATCGCTTTCCTCCCGGCTGGCGGCCTTCCTTCTTCAGCAGAAAATAGTCCTCGGTCTCGTTGCCGATAAGCAGTAAGATCTCCTGTGGCAGCACCGTGTTTGCCGTGGCGGTGCGTTCCAGCCACGCACGGTCCTTGCCGCACCAGCGCAGATTATCCTCCAGTACCTGCCCGTCCAGCACAAAGGGGATGGTGGCCTGTGTCTGCTGTACTTTCAACTGTAAATCGGAGAGGGTGGCTGCTTCCTGCTCCGGGCGCAGCGCCGCCGACAGTGTGCCGTTTGTTTCAATTACGGCATAGGACACCTTGCGCGGGTCAAAGATATCCTTGCCGCGCAGCGCCTCCATCAGGTCGGCGGTGGTCAGCCGCAGCATCCGCAAAGCGTTCTGGTCGATCTTTCCGTCCAGAATGACCGTTTTGGGACGCCCGGAGAGAAAATTGAAGAACTTCTGGCTGCGGAAACTCACCACCGACCCCAGCAGCTCCAGTGCCGCAATGAGGAACAGCGGGATGAGGCTGGCGGTGATGGGGACATCCTCCGATTCAATGGAGATGGACGCCAGATTAGAGATCAGGATGGTGGATACCAGCTCCTCCGGCTGCAGCTCTCCCAGCTGACGCTTGCCCATCAGCCGCATGGCAAACAAAACGCAGAGATACAAAATAATAGTGCGGCAAAGCAGCAGTTTCATGCACAAACCCTCCATGGTGGTGTGCGCGGCGTATTCCGCTGCGGCAAAGCGGGCATACTGCACACACAAAGGAGTGATGGATGTGCAGCAGCTTTCGCAAAGCCTTGCGGAAAACCTGTCCGCGCTTGATGCTAGGTTTGGTCAGTCGGCGGACTATTATGCGAAGAAGATCGTTTTGTATGGCTGCCCAGGGTGCATCGTAATGTTTGACGGCATGGCAAGTCTCGATTCACTCTGGGAACTCTTGCTGGACGCCGCCGGGCGGCAGTCTGCTTCTGTCCGGCTTACTGGTACGCAAGCTTATGCGCATATCCTGCACGGCTCGGCGTTTCCGGCCGAGAGCACTCCGGTGCAGGATATGTCGCAGCTCGTAGCGCGGCTGACGGCGGGCATGGCGGTGCTGCTTTTAGAGGGCTGCAGCAGTGGTATTGTTTTTTCAGTGCAGGGGCTCAAATTCCGCTCCGTGGAAGAGCCATCCGCCGAGGGCAATCTGCGCGGCAGCAGGGAAGGCTTTACCGACCTTCTGCGGGTGAATCTGAGCCTTCTGCGCCGCCTTGTCCGTACCGATACCCTTATGCAGGAGGCCGCACAGGCGCACACCTGCTGCAATACAGAGTATGCTCTTTGCTACTGCAAGGACCGTGCCGACCCCGCCATGGTGCGCCGGGTGCGCACCATTTTGCAAAGCGCACGGCCGGAGCTGCTGCTGGATTCCAGCTATTTTGTACCGTGGCTGCTGCCCGGCAAGGCGCGGCTGTTTACCCCGGTGCACTACACCGAGCGCCCGGCGGTCGCTGCCGCCAAGCTCTGCGAGGGCAAGCTGGTAATTTTAGTCAACGGCAGCCCCTCGGCGCTGGTGCTGCCCGCTTTGTTCAGCGAGCAGTTCGAGTGTCTGGACGACTACGCTTCCACAGCGATGTTTTCCTCTTTTCTGCGGGTGCTGAAGTACTTTTCTTTCTACCTTACGGTGTTTTTGCCGGGGGTCTTTGTGTGCGTGGCGGTGCATCTGCCGGAGCTGCTGCCCCCGCAGCTGCTGTATAAGATCGAAGCAGCCGAAAAGGCCACCCCGCTGCCCCTGTTTGCCGAGATGCTGCTGGTGATCCTACTCTTAGAGATTATCCGGGAGGCCGGGCTGCGGATGCCGCAGTCGCTGGGGCACTCGGTCAGTCTGGTGTCGGCGCTCATCATTGGCGATGCCGCCATTGCCACCGGGCTTATGAGCACCCCGGTCATCTTTGTGGCCAGCATCACGGCCATTGCAGTCTTTGTCACCCCGGGTCTGTACGAGCCTGCCACCCTGCTGCGCATCGGCACGGTGCTGTTGGCAGGGCTTGCCGGACCAGTGGGACTGGCAGCAGCGTTTTTCGGCTTTTTGCTCAGCCTCGTCAGCACCGAAGCATTGGGTGTGCCGTATCTTGCGCCGCACCCCTTCCCGCAGCAGCCGCTTTCCGAGGACGGCGTTCTGCGCCGCAACTACCGGCAGCTGTCCCGGCAGGGGTTCAATATCTGGCAAAAGCGGGAGAGGGGGAAACGGCGGTCATGAAGCAGCAAACAGAACGTTTTACCCCGGCGGCGTTGACCCTCAGTTTGGTAACTGCAGCGCTGGCAGACGGCATCCCGCAAAGCGTTCCGGTGCGCCGGGCGCTGTGGCTGGGCGTGGTCAGCGCGGTGTGCCTGTGCATCCTTTCGGCGCTGGCAGTGGCAATGTTGCAGAACAAAGCGCCCTCCCTTGCGGTGCGGCTGGCACTGACAGCTGGGCTTTTTATGGAACTGATGCACACCCTCGTGCAGGCACAAGGGCTGTGCACGGCAGAGTTTTCCTCCATGGCGCTGCTGGGCTTTCTGCCGCTGCTGCTCTGGGCGGGGTGGGCTGTCCCTCCTGCAAGCTGGAACGCTTCGGCGCGGGTGCTGTGGTGGTTTGCCGCTGTGGGCGGCGTGGTCTGCCTGTTGGGGCTTGCAGGGCAGCTGCACTGGTACCGGCTGTTTACCCCGGCACAGCCGACTGCAGCAAACTGGGACATACCGGTCTACGCTGAATATTTTGCAGGAGCCCTTCTGTGCAGTGCACGGTCTGCCCGCCGCACGGTCTGGCTGCCGGTATGGGGCTTTGCGGTGCAGGCTGCGGCTTTGCTGGGCAGTGCTTTGCTGTTTGGCAGCGAAACCTACCCCCGGCTGGAGTTGCTGCGGGCGTGGAGTAGCGGCAGCTTTTCCCGCATGGATGCGCTGCTTTTGCTGCTGTGGCTGCTGTGCGCTGTCTACCGGGCAGCCATGCTGTGTGCCGCTATCCGCTTGCTCTGGCAGCAGCCGGAAGCCGAGGTGCAACCATGAGAAAACAGAAATCTTGCAAACCGATGCTGTATTTGCTTCTAACAGGATGGTGCCTTTTATTCCTGCGCTGCGAAAGCACCGAGAAAAGCATGGTGCGGGCGGTGTATCTTTCACAGACAGGGCAGGGGTATCAGGCAGGGCTGCTCTATCAGGCACCGCAGGCCGCCGCCGATGCCGCCGAAGCCTCTGCCGCGTTACAGTTTGTGCAGGCAGAGGGGCAAACGATGGAACAGGCGCTGGCTGCGGCAGAGCAGGCACTGCCCCAAACCGCAAGCTACCGCCTGTGTGATTATCTGCTGCTGCCAAAAGCGGAAGAGCCATTACTAACAGAGTACGAGCAGCTGGTGCTGCGGCGCGGCTGCGGACGCACGGCGGCAAGGCTGCTTTGCGCAGAAGGAGAGACAGGCCACCTTGCCACACGGGCCGCCCTGCCGGATGCTCTGATGGTACAAATAAAGGCCGCAGCACCCACCGCACCCCGGCTGTATCAGCATACAGAGCCGGGGCTTCTGCCCATTCTCCGGTGGAACGCGGAAGAGATAACGATACAGGAGGGCGGTGTTCTGCACACCGTAGCGGGCGATACGCCCTTGTCCTCGGAGCAGGCCGAGGTCTACCGGCTGCTTACCGGGCAGGGCGGCACCCGGCAGCTCTGGCTGGAAGGGGAGCGCATCGGCATCCGGCGCTGCATCGTTTCAGTCACCTTGCAAAAGGCGCAGGTGCTTGTGCGGCTGGACTGTCAACGCGCTGCCCACAGCCCATTGCCCACGCAGGCGCAGCGGCAACAGCTTGCGGCGCAGTGCACCGCACTTTTGCAAAGCTGCTGGCAGCAGGGCGTGGATGTGCTGCACCTGCAAGCCCGGGCAGCGCTGCGGAGCGGCAGCGGCGCAAGCTTTGACCCAACAAAAAACGCCTGCCCGCAATGGCGGACAGACGTGCATTTCATGCTGTATTAAGAGGCAGTAGGAAAGGTGACGGTAATGGTGGTGCCAACGTCCACCTGACTTTCCAGTTTGATGCGGGCGTTGTGGATGCGGGCAATGTGCTTGACGATGGCAAGCCCAAGCCCGGTGCCGCCGGTGGCCTTGCTACGGCTCTTGTCCACCCGGTAGAAGCGCTCGAACACGCTGGCCTGAGCTTCCCGCGGGATGCCGATGCCGTTGTCGGCCACGGTCAGGGAGCAGTGTCCGTCCCGGTTGCAGGTGGTGATGATTTGTACCTTACCGCCCGGGCGGTTGTAGCGGATGGCGTTGTCGCACAGATTCTGGCACAGTTCATCCAGCAGCGCGCGGCTGCCAAGCACCGGGGCGCTCTCGCCCAGATAAGTCAGGGAGATATAGGCGCGGCGGGCGTTCAGTTTCTGGCGCTCCACACACTCCTTGGCAACCTCCAAAAGGTCTACCGTTTCCATTACGGGGGTGTCCCCGGTCTCGCTTACAGTGTCCAACTTGGAAAGCTGCAAAATATCGTTGACCAGCTGGATCATGCGGGTGGCCTCGCTGTGGATCTTGCGGCCGAAATCCGGCACATCCTCCGGCTTTGCAATGCCGGTCTCAATCAACTCTGCATAGCCGGAAATGCTGGTCAGCGGGGTCTTGAGCTCATGGCTGACATTGGCAGTAAACTCCTGCCGCATTTTCTCGTTGTTTTCTCGCAGAATGCGGTCGGAGTGGATGCTCTCTGCAAAGGGGATCAGTTCCCGGTAGGGCACATTTTCCTGAATGTGATCCAGATCCTCAGTCATGTTCAGCACCGGCTGTACCAGTGCTTTGGTCAGCAGGGCGGCCAGCACCGCAGCAGCCAGCATCAGCGCCACGCAGCTCAGCACGATGGCCGGGATAGTGGCATCATAGATGGACCACACGGTCTCGGCGTCCTGTGCCACGCGCAGCACATCCCCGCCGGAAAGCCGGAGCGCATAGTAATAGGTCTCGTAGCCCATGGTCTGGGAATCGCGAATGTCCCGACCCTCGCCGTTTGCAATGGCATCGCGGATCTCCGGGCGGGTCAGATGGTTCTCCATGGGCTGGTCGGTGGCAGATTCAAACAGCACGCTGCCGTCCTGACTGATCAGCGTCACGCGCAGATCATCGGTCACAAAGGCACTCAGCTGTGTGGGGTCTCCGGTCTGCTCGTACCCGGCGCGCACAAGGTCGGTCTCGCGCTCCAAAGCCGACCATGCCTGCGCCGTAAAGGCCTTATGGAACACAAAAATGCACAGCACTGCGGTGAATATAAGCCCCAGAAAGCCCATCAGGAACAACCGGTAGCTGATCTTTTCTTCCATGCTGCGCAGCTTCATTCTTCTTCGGCCTCCTCATCGGTCAGCTTGTAGCCCACCTTGCGCACAGTGCAGATGTAACGCCCCGCATCGCCCAGCTTTTTGCGCAGGGTGCGGATGTGCATATCCACGGTACGGCTTTCCACCGAGATGTCGGTGCCCCACACTACCTGCAAAATGGTCTCGCGGGTCACCACCAGACTGGTGTTTTCCAGCAGCAGACGCAGCAGGCAGTATTCCTTGTAGGTCAGCTCCACAGGGGTGCTGTTTACCGTAACGCTGTGGCGGGCGTTATCCAGCTGAATTTCAGGCCAGCACGTCCGGTCTTACCTCCGGGGCAGAGCGCCGCAGCGCCACACGCACCCGGCTGAGAAATTCCATAATGCCGAAAGGCTTTGCAATGTAGTCATCCGCGCCGCAGTCCAGCCCGCGCACGGTGTCCAGCTCGCTGGATTTTGCAGTGACCATAATGATTGGCAGCCTACGCAGGGAAGGGGTGTTGCGCAGCTTTTTCAGGATGGAAAAGCCGTCCTCGCCGGGCAGCATCACGTCTAAGATCACCAGCTCCGGCTCGGCAGTGCGCATGGCCTGCCAGAAGGGCTCGGCGCTTTCAAAGCCCTGCACCTCGTAGCCGTTGGATTGCAGGGCATACTGCTCCAGCTCCCGGATAGAAGCATCGTCCTCTACGATATAGATCATAACTCAGTTCTCCTCAGCAGTCTGTCCGTCCGGGAACAGATACCGCTCACGGTAGCGGCCCAGACGGCGGTGGAATTCTTCACTTTCCTTGGTGTCGTTGCCGTGGCGCAGATCGTTCAGATAAGCGTGGGTATCAAAGCTGTCCTGTGCAACCTCGATCTGCGCAACTGCCACGTTGCTGCAATGGTCGCACACACGCTCGTAGTTGGTCAGCAGATCGTCCAGCACAAAGCCGTACTCAATAGAGCAGCTGCCGGCCTGCAGGCGGGCAACGTGTCGCGCCTTAATGGCACGCACCAGCTCGTTGACCACGGCCTCCAGCGGCTCCACCTTGGAGGCAAGGTGCAGATCTCCCTTGCGGAAAGCATCGGTGGTGCGGCTCAGGGTGTCCTGCACCGCATCCTCCAGAACCTGCAGCTCCTCCTGTGCATCCTTGGAGAAGTGAATATCCTTCTGGTGCATCTCCTCGGCAGATTCCAGCAGGTTGACGGAATGGTCGCTGATACGCTCAAAATCACTGATGGTGTGCAGCAGGGTGTTCACGCTCTGGCTGTCGGTGTGGTTCAGTTCCCGGCCGGACAGCTTGACCAGATAAGTGCCCAGTGCGTCCTCGTACCGGTCCACCCGGCACTCCTCGTCCCGCACCTTCTGGGCAAGTTCGTCGTTCCATTCGTGGGTCAGGCTCATGGCCTGCACCACGCCCACCCGGGCAAGCTCGGCCATTTCAGCGGTAGCGGCGCGAGCACGCTCCACAGCCACGGCGGGGGTGTTCAGCAGACGGTCATCCAGCAGCGCAAACTCCTCTTTTTCCGGGGAATCGGGAATGGTCAGGATGGCCAGCTTTTCCAGCCCGGTGGCAAAGGGCAGCAGAATGACGGTGGCCAGAATGTTGAACACCGAGTGCACGATTGCAATGCCCCAAGCCTCGATGGTGGTATTCACAAAGGCAAAGTGGCAGACGGCGTTGAGTCCGTAGAACCCGAACAGAAAGATGGTCACACCGATAATGTTGAAGTACAGGTGCACCATGGCAGCCCGGCGGGCGTTCTTATTCGCACCCACCGAGGACAGCAGTGCGGTCACACAGGTACCGATGTTCTGACCCATGATGATGGGGATGGCACTGCCGTAGGTGATGACGCCGGTGGCGCTCAGCGCCTGCAGGATGCCCACGCTGGCGCTGGAGCTCTGGATGATGCCGGTGACCAGTGCGCCCACCAGAACGCCCAGCAGGGGGTTGGAGAAGCGGGTGAACAGGCTGGTGAACCATGCCTCGTTTTGCAGGGGCAGCACCGCGTTGGACATGGTGGTCATGCCGGTCATCAGCACAGCAAAGCCGATGAGGATGGTGCCCACGCCCTTTTTCTTCTCACTCTTACACATATACAGCAAAATGCCGATAAATGCAAGCACCGGGCTAAAAGAAGTGGGCTTGAGCAGCTGGACGAGCAGGCTGTCGCCCTGCAAACCGGAAAGGCTCAAAATCCAGCTGGTCACGGTAGTGCCCACGTTGCTGCCCATGATCACGCCAATGGCCTGATGCAGCTCCATGATGCCGCTGTTGACAAAGCCCACCACCATAACGGTGGTAGCGCTGGAGCTCTGGATCACGGCGGTTACGCACAGACCCAGAAAAAAGCCCTTGAGGGGATTATCGGTCAGCTTGCTGAGAATTTTCTGCAGCTGACCGCCGGCCTGCTTTTCCAGTGCCTTGCCCATGATGTCCATACCGAACAAAAACAGGGCCAGACCTCCCAGCAGCGAAAAGACATTAAAAATGGTCATAAGTGTTTTCCTCACTTTTCTTGACGTGTTTTTCTCCTGTGCTTTAAGTATAGAAAAACAATGTAAAATCTGAAATCGCCGAAATGTAAAACCCATGTAAAGTAAGAAAAATGTAAAAATCCTGTGCACACGCTGCGATGCAGCGTCGGTTTCCCGCCGTGGGTACAAAAACAGCGCCCCGGGCGTTGTATTTGCCGCCGAATTTTATTATAATATGAATAAGAATGCCCGCAGCACAGCGCGGCAAAAGGATACAGGAGGAACCAGGATGGGTACGTTCAATGTTTCGCTTAAAACGCTGACCGACCGCGTCAGCATGGAAGTGGTATACACCCCCCGGGCGCTGGATGAGATCAGCGTAGAGATCGCCGAGGTCAACCGCCCGGGTCTGTTTCTGGCGGGCTATTATGATTACTTTGATAAGCTTCGCCTGCAGATCATGGGTCTGGCAGAGATGAACTTTCTGTCCGGTCTGACGGCAGAAAAGCGCTACGAAGCGCTGGAGCAGCTGTTCCGGCAGCAGCCCCCGGCGGTCATCGTCTGCCGCAGCGAGGAGCTGGCGCCCTTCCCGGAGATGCAGGAACTGGCGCAGAAGCACGCGGTTGCCCTGCTGCGTTCCAACGAGACTACCTGCACTTTGATGGGCAGCCTGATCAGCGTACTGAATCTGGAGCTTGCGCCCCGCATCACCCGGCACGGCGTGCTGGTGGAGGTGTACGGCGAAGGCATCCTGATCCTTGGCGACAGCGGCATCGGCAAAAGCGAGCTGGCCATTGAGTTGGTCAAGCGCGGCCACCGTCTGGTGGCAGATGATGCCGTGGAGCTGCGCAAGGTGTCCAACCGTCAGATCATGGGCACTGCCCCGGAAAATATCCGCCACTTCATCGAGCTGCGCGGCATCGGCATCGTCAATGTGGCCCGCGTGTACGGCGTAGGCGCTGTCAAGCTGAGCGAAAGTCTGGATCTGGTGGTGCAGCTGGAAGCGTGGGACCCCACCAAGAACTACCAGCGCACCGGTCTGGAAAGTGAATACTACGACATTCTGGGCGTCAGCATTCCCAGCACCAGCATCCCGGTCTCTCCCGGCCGTAATCTGGCTGTGGTGCTGGAGACTGCAGCCATCAATAACCGCCAGAAGAAGATGGGCTACAACGCAGCCAAGGAGCTGCTGATCCGGCTGGGACTGGATGACAAAATGGACTGATTTTCCCGATAAAAAAGGAGCCTGACCCTATGGAACAACTCAAGCAGCTGCTGACCGCAGCAGGCATTGCTTATAAAGAAAACGAGCCGCTGGCAGCGCACTGTACTTTTAAGATCGGCGGCCCGGCGCGGCTGTTCGTGCAGCCGGCAGATCGGGCACAGCTTTGCCGTGCTGTTGCACTATGCAAAGCGCAGGGCGTCCGGTACTATTTGCTGGGCAACGGCAGCAATATCCTGTTTGCCGACGAGGGCTACAACGGCGTGGTGCTGGATATTTCCTCCATGCAGGACACCGTGGAGGTGCACGGCACACAACTCACCGCCGGGGCGGGCGTGCGGCTTTCGGCGCTGTGCAAAACGGCGCTGGAACACGGCCTGACCGGACTGGAATTTGCTTACGGCATCCCCGGTACGGTGGGCGGCGCAGTCTACATGAACGCCGGAGCCTACGGCGGCGAGATGAAGGATGTGCTGACCACGGTGCAGTACCTTACCGCCGAGGGCGAAGTAAAAGAAGCGGCGGCAGCAGAACTTGACCTGCGCTACCGCCACAGCATTTTTGAAGAAAACGGCGGCTGTATCCTCTCGGCGCAGTTTGCCCTGACTCCGGGCGAGCCGGAGGTTATCCGCGCAAAGATGGACGAGCTGATGGCAAAGCGGCTGGATAAGCAGCCGCTGGATAAGCCCAGCGCAGGCAGTACCTTCAAGCGCCCGGTGGGCGCTTTTGCCGCAGCCCTCATTGACCAGTGCGGTCTGCGGGGCTACCGACACGGCGGTGCCGCCGTCAGCGAGAAGCACTGCGGCTTTGTGGTGAACCTTGGCGGCGCCACCTGCGCAGACGTGCTGGCGCTGTGCGAAGAAGTACGCACCATCGTAAAGGAAAAGACCGGTTATGATCTGGAAAAAGAGATCCGCGTAGTCCGCTGAACTGCGCAAATAGAGGGAGTGTGGAACACAGATGGAGCTGTTGATCGTCAGCGGACTTTCCGGCGCAGGAAAGTCTGTGGCTATGAATGCGCTGGAGGATATCGGGTTTTTCTGCATCGATAACGTCCCGGCGGGGCTGCTGCCCAGCATTACGGCGTTTTCCAAGGCGGGCGACAACCAGCTGGAGCGGGTGGCGCTTTCCATGGACGTGCGCGGCTGCCGCAGCAGGGAACAGATCGAGACTGCCCTGCAGCAGCTGGACGAGCAGAAAACACCCTATAAGATTCTGTTTCTGGATGCGCCGGACGATGTGTTGATGCGCCGTTACAGCGAGACCCGCCGCCGCCACCCCATCAGCATTGCAGAGGGCATCTCTACCCGGGATGCCTTTTTGAAGGAGCGGCAGATCTTACAGCCCTTAAAGGAACGCGCAAACTATACCATCAATACCGGTCTGCTCTCCACCTCCCAGAATAAAGAGCGTATCTGCGATTTGTTCATGAAAAACGGCGGGGCAAAAAATGCCATGCGTCTCACCATTATGTCCTTCGGGTTCAAGTTTGGTTTGCCGCCGGAGGCCGACCTTGTGCTGGATGTGCGCTGCCTGCCAAACCCCTTCTATGTGCCGGAACTGAAGCACAAGACCGGACTGGATCAGGAAGTGGTAGATTTTGTCATGGGCTACCCCGAAGCACAGGAGCTGCTGCGCCGGTACGAGAACTTTTTGCAGTACGCCCTGCCGCTCTATGTCAAGGAAGGCAAAAGCCAGCTGACCATTGCGGTGGGCTGCACAGGCGGCAAGCACCGCTCCATCACATTCGCACGCAAGCTTGCGGAATACTGCACCTCTCTGGGCTACGAGCCCGGGGTGCAGCACCGGGATGCCGTGCGCTGAAAACAGAGGAAATACTATGAGTTTTGCATCCAGTGCGCGGGAGGAAATCGCGCAGCGCAGCCCCACCAAGGAATGCTGTGTGCGTGCAGCTGCCTATGGCATTGCCTGCTTTGCCAAATACTTTGATGCCCGCGGCCTTGTGCTGCAAACCGAGCAACCCCATACGGTGCAGCTGGCGCAGCAGCTGTTTGCCCGCTGCGGCATCCGGGGCGAGATCCTGGAAAAGCCCCGCGTCAGCGGTGTGCTGTACGAGTTCAATATCCGCGATGCGGAGCAGGTCACCCGCCTGCATGAACTGTTCGGCACCACCGGCAGGGAGACCAGCTTGCAGATCGACCCCGGGCTCATCCGTTGCCAGACCTGCGTCAGTGCCTATATCGCCATGGCCTTTTTGTGCAGCGGCACGGTCACCGACCCGCAAAAGGAATATAATCTGGAATTTCTCACCTCCCGGACGAACCTCGCCCGGGATTTTGAAGCGCTGCTGGCTGAGCACGAGTTTGCGCCCCACCGCACCCGCCGCAACGGCGTGAACCTGATCTACGTCAAGACCGGTGCCAATGTGGAGCGGCTGCTCCGCTTTATGGGCGCTGCGGATGCCGCGACCCAGATCAGTGTGCTCAAGGCGTTCAAACAGGTACGCAACCAGACCAACCGGCAGACCAACTGCGATACCGCAAACCTTGGCAAAACCGCGCGGGCGAATGCCCAGACCCTGAAAGCCATCCGCTATTTGCAGGAGCAGCACGCGCTGGAAACTTTGCCGGAGGTATTGCAGCAGGCAGCAGCCAAGCGTCTGCAATACCCGGATCTTTCGCTTACCGCGCTGTGCGGCTGCTTTGACCCGGCAGTGAGCAAATCCGGCTTATCACACCGGATGAAAAAACTGGAAGCACTGGCGGAAAATCTGCGCCAGCGCCAGCAGGAGGGACAGGAGGCCGTACAATGAGTGAACCCACCGCAAATACCCATCCCTTTGCCCATTTGCATATCCATACGGAATACAGCCTTTTGGATGGTGCCTGCCGCATCGACCAGCTGATGGAGCGGGTGAAGGAATGCGGACAGACCGCTATTGCCTGCACCGACCACGGCGTAATGTACGGTTGTGTGCAGTTTTATAAAGCCGCTAAAAAGGCGGGCATCAAGCCCATCATCGGCTGCGAAGTGTATGTTGCCACCCGCACCCGCTTTGATAAGGTAAATAAAATAGACGGCAATAACCACCTGATTTTACTGTGCAAAAACGAGACCGGCTATAAGAACCTGATCAAAATGGTCTCTGCCGGTTTTGTGGAGGGCTTTTACTCCAAGCCCCGTGTGGATAAGCAGCTTTTGGAGCAATACCATGAGGGACTGATCTGCCTTTCGGCCTGTCTTGCAGGCGAGATCCCGCAGGCCATTCTGGCAGGGGACTACGAGCGCGCAAAGGCGACTGCGCTGTGGTACCGGGATCTATTCGGTGCAGAGAATTACTACATCGAATTGCAGGATCACGGCCTGAAAGAGGATTCCACCGTTCTGCCGCAGCTCATCAAGCTTTCCCGGGAGACTGGCATCCCCATGGCAGCCACCAACGACGCCCATTATCTACGCAAAGAGGACGCCAAGATGCAGAGCATCCTGCTGTGCATCCAGACCGGCAAGACCATTCAGGATGCCGACCGCATGGAGTTCCAGACTGATGAATTCTACGTCAAGACCACAGACGAGATGTACGAGCTGTTCTCCATGGTACCGGAAGCCTGCGCCAATACGGCAAAGATTGCCGAGCAGTGCAATTTTGACTTTGAGTTCGGTCACACCAAGATCCCTTACTACAAAGCCCCGGACGGCATGGATAATCAGGCCTACTTTGAAAAGCTCTGCTGGGACGGCTTGGAGCGCCGCTACGGCCCGGACGTGCCGCAGGCCAACATCGACCGCCTGAAATACGAGATCAGCGTGGTCAAGACCATGGGGTATACCAACTACTACCTCATCGTGTGGGACTATATCAATTTTGCAAAAAGTCAGGGCATCCCGGTGGGGCCGGGACGCGGCTCCGGCGCGGGCAGTATTGCTGCCTACTGCGTGGGCATCACGGATATCGATCCCATCCGCTACAACCTGATCTTCGAGCGCTTTTTGAACCCTGAGCGCGTCAGTATGCCGGATTTCGACGTGGACTTCTGCTACGAGCGCAGACAGGAGGTCATCGACTACGTCAACCGCAAATACGGTGCGGACCATGTGGCGCAGATCGTCACCTTTGGTACCATGGCCGCCCGCAACGCCATCCGAGATGTGGGCCGCGTGATGGGTATTCCATACCAGCAGGTGGACGTGGTAGCAAAGCTTGTGCCCATGGAGCTGAAAATGACCCTCAAGCGGGCGTTGGAGGTATCCAGCGAGCTGAAAAAGCTCTACGATACCGACCCGCAGGTGACCGAACTCATCGACACCGCACTGAAGGTGGAGGGCATGCCCCGGCACGCCTCCACCCACGCGGCAGGCGTGGTTATTACGCCGGAGCCGACGGATTATTATCTGCCGCTTGCCACCAACGACGGCCTGCCGGTGACCCAGTTCAACATGACCGAGATCGAAGAGCTGGGTCTTTTGAAGATGGACTTTCTGGGGCTGCGCACCCTGACTGTCATCCGAGATGCGGAGGTCGCGGTGCAAAAGCAGCACCCGGAATTCTCCATCCGTGATCTGGACTATGACGACCCGGATACCTACAAAATGCTGGGGCAGGGCGATACCGAGGGCGTGTTCCAGCTGGAATCCTCCGGCATGAAACAGGTGCTTGTGGGCTTGCAGCCCCAGAACCTTGAAGATGTCATCGCTTTGATCAGTCTGTACCGCCCGGGTCCCATGGATTCTATTCCCACCTATCTGCGCAACCGGCACGAGCCGGACAAGATCAGCTACAAGACCCCGCAGCTGGCGCACATTCTGGATGTGACCAACGGCTGCATCGTCTATCAGGAGCAGGTCATGCAGATCTTCCGGGAGCTGGCAGGCTTCTCCTTCGGGCAGGCAGATAACGTCCGCCGCGCCATGAGCAAAAAGAAGCATGCCGTCATGGAGGCAGAGCGGGAGCATTTTGTGCATGGCTGCACCGAGCCCGGCCACGAATGCCCCGGCTGCGTTGCCAACGGTATCCCGGAGCAGGTGGCAAACCAGATCTACGACGAGATGTCCAGCTTTGCGTCCTACGCCTTCAACAAGAGCCATGCGGCCTGCTACGCCTATGTGGCTTTCCAGACCGCTTACCTCAAGTGCCATTACCCCAGCCAGTTCATGGCAGCATTGCTGACCAGTGTGCTGGATAATACGGATAAGGTCATTGAGTATTCCGGCGAGTGCGCCCGTCTGGGCATTAAAGTCCTGCCGCCGGATGTGAACATCTCCAACGGCGGCTTTACCGCCGATGATAACGGACAGATCCGTTTTGGGCTGAACGCCGTGAAAAACGTAGGCCGCAACCTCATCGAAAACGCAGTCACCGAGCGTAAGGAAAAGCCCTACACAAGCCTTTATGATTTCTGCAAGCGGATGCACGGCAGTGAGCTGAACCGCCGCGCGGTGGAAAGCCTGATCAAAGCCGGTGCCTTTGACTGCTTCGGCTCCAACCGCCACAGCATGGTAGAGGCAGTAGAGGGCATCCTCAAGAGCATCGAGACCGACTCCCGCCGCAATCTGGAGGGGCAGCTGGATCTGTTCTCCGTAATGAGCGGGGAAGTGCAGCAAAGCCCGCAGGAGGACGTCTACGAGATCCGCCCCTTGGCAGAGTACACCCCTGCCGAGCTGCTGCAACAAGAAAAAGAGGTCAGCGGCCTGTACCTGTCCGGCCATCCGCTGGACGCTTACCGGGAAAAATCTGCCCGCATCGGCTCCCACACCATCAAAGACCTCACTGGCGAGGATGCCCATGTGCAGGACGGCGAAAAGGTGCGCGTTGTGTGCGCAGTGGTCAAAAACCGCATGATGACAACAAAATCCAACAGCATGATGGCCTTTACCAGTGTGGAGGATCTGACCGGCACCATGGAGGTCATCGTGTTCCCCAAGGTGCTGGACAGGTTCCGGGATGCCATTCAGGAAAACGCTGTTGTGGTCATCGATGGCCGGCTTTCCGTGCGGGAGGATGAAGCCTCCAAGCTGCTGGCAGACAGCATTCTGCCCATTGACAGCTACGACCCGACCCGCTTGGATAAAGGCCGCCCGGACCCTGTCAAAACAGCTGCCCGGCGGGTATTCATCCGTCTGCCGTCCCGCAGCTGCCCCCAGTACGATAAAGTGGTGAACCTGCTGGAGATCTTTGATGGCGATATCCCGGTGATCCTGTATCTGGAAGATACCAAGCAGAAGCTGGCCGCACCGCGCCGGCTGTACACTTCCGGGCATCCGCTCTTCTTCAAAGAGCTGGAGCGGCTGCTGGGCGCAGAAAATGTTGCAACAAAATGACATATTTGTGCACGAATGGCACCGCATGGGACGATTTCAATTTTTCCAAGTGGTACAAATTGCAAAATAATGCGATGTACCGTCATTATTTTGTACCGTATGGAATTGCATAAAGTCTCAAAACCCTATTGAAATTTGTCTGGATGGTGTGCTATAATCATTAAAGGCGAATCAAAGCTGTTGCAAAGCAACTGGCCTGTTTCTGGAAGAAGAGGGTACAGGCAAAAGGGTAAATGAAGAACTGAACTGTAAATTGGAGGGAATCTCTCGTATGGAAAAGCAAATCAAAACGATTGGCGTGCTTACAAGCGGTGGTGATGCTCCCGGCATGAACGCTGCTGTGCGCGCTGTGGTACGCACCGGCCTGCACAAGGGCTTCCGTATGATCGGCATTCAGCGCGGCTACAACGGCCTGCTGAACGGCGAGTGCTTTGAAATGAACCTGCGCAGCGTTTCTAATATCATCTCTGCTGGCGGCACCATTCTGTATACGGCACGCTGCTTGGAGTTCAAGACCAAGGAAGGTCAGGATAAGGGCGCTGAAAAGTGCCGCGAGCTGGGCATTGATGCGCTGGTCGTTATCGGCGGCGACGGCTCCTACCGCGGTGCCCGCGCACTGGCACACCGCGGCATCCCCATGATCGGCCTGCCCGGCACCATTGATAACGATATCGGCTGC
>OCHD01001122.1_pt1 | contig 19016 bp, 15 predicted proteins | sample 1538481 | NCBI WGS metagenome assembly OCHD01 (sample SAMN04571699, study PRJEB22368) | human gut metagenome | biome: human gut; material: stool | host: Homo sapiens | place: Luxembourg | collected 2012-09-07
ACTGCAAAATAAGAAGAGGAAATGCAGCAGAATTATTTTCAGGGATACGGCACATTGCTATTAATATTTTGACGAATGATAAGGTATTCAAGGCAGGGTTAAGACGTAAGATGCGAAAAGCAGCCATGGACAGAAACTATCTGGCGTCAGTCCTTGCGGGGAGCGGGCTTTCGTAATCTTGCCCTGAATACAGGACTGAGTATCAAAAAGCCGGTTAACTGAAACTGTCCAGGTTTTGGGGGTCAGTTCATAAACGCCTTATCCGGCCTAAAAACAACTAAAATTCAATAAATTGCACCGATGCGTAGTCCCTATAAGCTTACGCATCGGGCAATTGTATTTACGCCATTGTCCCAATCGTCTTCCTGAATCGCAGCAGCGCAATGGTGAAAAATGCGCCGCCAATTGCCATCAGCGTCAGAAACTGCGGCCAGACGATTTCGAATCCGGCACCCCGGTAGAGGATGGCCTGCGCGAGGCTAACAAAGTGTGTCGTCGGCATGGTCAGCATAATGTCCTGCACCATCTGCGGCATACTTTCGCGCGGCGTGGAACCACCGGAAAGCATTTGCAGCGGCAGCAGCACCAGAATCACCAGCAGCCCCAGTTGCGGCATTGAACGCGCTATCGTCCCCATAAAAATGCCGATTGACGTGGTGGCAAACAGACTGAGCGCCACGCCCAGCATAAACAGCGGGATCGAGCCTTCAATCGGTACGCCCAGTACACCTTTCACCATCAGCACCAGCGATAATCCCGATACCACCAGCACCACCAGCCCCATCGACCAGATCTTCGCCATCATGATCTCAAACGGCGTTATCGGCATCACCAGTAAGTGTTCCACCGTGCCGTGTTCACGCTCGCGGATCAGCGCCGATCCGGTCAATACAATCGCCAGCATGGTAATGTTGTTGATGATCGCCATCACCCCGCCAAACCACGCGGGATCGAGGTTCGGGTTAAAGCGCATCCGGGTTTCCAGCGATACCAACGGTTCGCTGTTATCACGGTAGCGCGCGACAAAGCTGTTCACTTCACCGTTGATAATATTCTGGATATACCCATTGCCGGTAAATGCCTGGCTCATGCGCGTGGCATCGACGTTCACCTGAATATCCGGCTGGCGTCCGGCGAGGACATCACGCTGAAAATTAGGCGGAATATTTATCGCGAAGGTATAGCGTCCGGCGTCCAGTCCGGCATCCATCTCATCGGCGGTGATCATCTCCGGTGGCAAAAACCACGGACGATAGAAGCTGTTAACGATCCGGTTCGATAACTGCGATTGATCCATATCGGCAATGGCGATCGGCGCGAGGTTCAACGATCCTGGCGTAACGGTCGCTGACGAATACACCGACACCGTAAACGAGAAGACAATCAGCGTCAGCATCGCTTTATCACCGAGCAGACTGCGCAACTCTTTGATACCCAGATTAAAAATATTGCGTAAATGGCGCATCATCCCTCCTGTTTTTTCAGCAGCAGGATACTTAAGCCCATCACCAGCGGGATGGCTATCAGCAACGGGATAAAAAGTTGCCACAAATCAGTCAGATCCAGCGCTTTCGAGAACGTCCCGCGGGCGATAGTCAGAAAATGACTGGTCGGGTAAACCTCGCCGATCCAACGTCCAGGCCCTTCCAGCGAAGCTACCGGATCGATCATCCCGGAAAACTGTGTCGCCGGGATCAACGTGATAATCGCCGTTCCGAAAATGGCGGCAATCTGGCTTTTCATAAAGGTGGAGATCAGCAGCCCCATTCCGGTGGCAATGATGATATACAGCAGCGCCGCCAGGGTGAGCGTCAGGAAACTGCCTTTATGCGGTACGCCAAACACAAACACCGACAGGCCGCAGAGCAGGAAAAAGTTCAGCATCCCCAGCGCGATGTATGGCAACTGTTTACCAAGCAAAAATTCACTACGCGTGGTGGGGGTCACGTAAAGGTTGATAATCGACCCAAGCTCTTTTTCCCGCACCACGCTAAGGGCGCTTAGCATTGACGGGATCATCATCAGCAGAAGCGGGATCACCGCCGGAACAATCGCTGGCAGGCTTTTTACGTCCGGGTTATAGCGATAGCGCGTCTCAATATTCATCAGCCCGCTTTGGCTGGCGGGTGTCGATTGTCGGCTCGCCACATCCTGTAACCAGCTCTGGTGCATGGCCTGCACGTAACCTTTTACCGTTTCAGCACGGCTCGGCATCGCTCCGTCGATCCAGACGCCGAGTTCCACAGGCGTACCACGCGCGATATCGCGCCCGAAATTGGGCGGGATCTCAATCGCCACCGTGATATCGCCCGCACGCATCCGACGATCAAGCTCGTCATAACTGGTGAGCGGCGGCTGTTCGATAAAGTAACGGGAACCGGAGAGGTTGAGTGTCCACGCCTGGCTACTGACGGTCTGGTCGCGGTCGAGCACCGCAAAGCGCAGGTTTTCCACATCCATACTGATGCCGTAACCCATTATCAGCATCAGGATCACCGTTCCCATCAGCGCCAGCGTCGAACGTACTGGATCGCGTCGCAGTTCCAGCGCTTCGCGGCGGCTGTAGCTAAACAGACGGCGCAGGCTAAATCCCTGACGCGGCGCGTGGGTGGTGTCGTGTACCACGGGCGGCGCTTCGGCTTCGTTGCTCTGCCCTGCCGCTTCCTGCAAATAGGCGATAAATGCCTCTTCCAGACTGGCGGCTCCGCGTTTCTCAACCAGTTCCTGCGGTGTACCGCTGGCAAGCACTTTTCCGGCGTGCATCAGTGAGATGCGGTCGCAACGTTCCGCTTCGTTCATAAAGTGGGTGGAGATGAAGATAGTCACTTTGTCCTGGCGCGAGAGATCGACCATCAACTGCCAGAACATATCCCTCGCCACCGGATCGACACCAGAAGTAGGCTCATCGAGGATTAACATCTCCGGGCGATGAATCACCGCCACCGCCAGCGAAAGCCGCTGGCGAATGCCGAGCGGCAATGACTCCGGCAGAATATCTTCAACGTCGTTGAGCTTAAAACGCTCGCTCATTTCAGCCACTCTTGCGGGAATTTCCGCTTCCGGGATGTGAAACAAACGGGCATGTAACTCAAGGTTTTGCCGCACGGTGAGTTCGTTATAGAGCGAAAACGCCTGCGACATATAGCCCACCCGACGGCGGGTATCGATATCTTTTGGATCAACCGGTTGCCCGAACAGCCACGCCTCACCTTCGCTGGCGGGCAGCAGTCCGGTGAGCATTTTCATGGTGGTGGATTTACCGCAGCCGTTCGAACCAAGAAAACCAAAAATCTCCCCGCGTGGAATGCGGAAATTAACGTGATCAACGGCAACGAAGGAACCAAAACGCATGGTCAGATCGCGCGCTTCGATGGCAATCTCTGCGTTTTCAGGTTGATACGGTGGGATCACTACCGCCTGATGCGCCTGGCGTTGCGCTTGCGGTAACAGATTTATAAACGCCTCTTCCAGCGTGGCGCTTTGCGTTTGCTGCCGCAACTCTTCGGCGCTTCCAGTTGCCAGCACTTCTCCGGCATTCATCGCCACCAACCAGTCGAAGCGTTCGGCCTCTTCCATGTAGGCGGTGGCGACCAGCACGCTCATATTGCTCTGCCGCTGGCGAATACTGTCGATCAGATCCCAGAACTGGGCGCGGGAGAGCGGGTCAACCCCCGTTGTTGGCTCATCAAGGATCAACAGTTCCGGGTCGTGGATTAACGCGCAGCACAGCCCAAGTTTTTGCTTCATCCCGCCGGAGAGTTTCCCTGCCGGACGATCGCGAAACGGTGCTAACCCCGTGCTGGTCAGCAGCTCATTAATTCGCACTTCCCGCTCCGCTTTGTCGTGACCGAACAGGCGAGCGAAAAAATCGACGTTTTCATACACCGACAAGGTGTGGTAGAGGTTTTTGCCCAGCCCCTGCGGCATCCAGGCGATGCGCGGGCAGACGTCGCGGCGATGCCTCGGGTCGCGCATATCGCCGCCCAGCACCATCACATTGCCCTGCTCAATGACGCGGGCACCGGAAATCAACGACAATAAGCTCGACTTCCCGACGCCATCCGGACCAATCAGCCCGACCATACAGCGGGCCGGAATATCGAGAGTAATATTGTTCAGCGCAACGGTTTTTCCATAATGCTGGCTCACGCCCGCCAGTTGCGCGACAGGCGGGACGGGAACCAGTTCCAGATGCGTCATTGCGGCAACCTCACCACCAGGTCGTCAGGCCACGGAAGTTCTTCATTCACCCGCACCCACGCTACGCCCGGTAAACCGGTTTTGACATATTCCAGATGCTGCTGGAGTAATTCCGGTGGGATACGCGCTTTGACGCGGAACATCAGTTTCAGCCGTTCATCGCTGGTTTCGACGGTTTTTGGCGTGAACTGGGCGACACTGGAGACAAAACTGATGGTCGCCGGAATACGCAGATCTGGCGCGGCATCGAGGATCAGCCGGGCTTCACCACCCAGTTTCAGCGTGCCCGCCTGTTCGGTTGGCAGGAAGAAGGTCATATAGACGTCGCTGAGATCGACCATATTCAGCACCCGACCGCCTGCCGACAGCACTTCCCCTGGCTCGGCAACCCGATACTGCACGCGTCCGTCACGCGGGGCTTTCAGTTCGCTGTCATCGATATCTGCGCCGTTCAGTGGCTTGTGCCGCTTCGACGCGGGTTTGCGCCTGAATGATATTGGTGCGTGCTGCTTCTATAGCCGCTTTAGAAGCCGAAACCTGGGCTTTCGCTGATTCCAGCGCAGCTCGGGCGCTCTCAGCGGCGGCGCGGTCGTCATCCAGCTGTTGCGCAGAAATAGCCCCTCGTTGGGCCAGTGAACGGGAACGCGTATGACGTTTTGCTACGGAGTCCAGTTCTGCCTGGCGTTGATTAACCAGCGACTGCGCGGCGCGAGTTTCGCTTTGTCGTTGCTCCAGCAAAGCCTGCGCGGCGGCAACGGCGCTTTGTGCCTCTTTGATTTGCGCGATGGCTTCCAGTCGCTGTTCCTGCAACACGCGAGTATCCATCTTCGCCAGCACTTCACCTTCGCGAACAAACTGGCCTTCATTCACCAGAATGGTGTCGATACGCCCGGCAATTTTGCTGGCGATATCCACTTCCGTCGCTTCAATGCGCCCATTGCTGACAGCAAAGCCTTCCGGCACACCCGCCGGGCGCAACAGCCACCACGCCACGATAGCAGCCACCGTCAGTAACCCGACAACCCACCACGCCAGATGGCGCTTACTCTTATCCATAATCGACCCGCCATAATCCCTGTAAGCAAACGACGCGTGTTACAACTGCCGCCGAACGACGTTCAGCGGATTCTTCCATCCGGGATAAGAAGGAAACGGCAAATACGACCAGCGCGCAGAGCATTGAGCGCCAACGGGGAAGGCTTAGTGAAAACGGGTAGTAATGTTGTCATCATCAGCATTCCTGGCCGTAAATGAAACACGCATACTCATAAGTGTGATCTATAAAACTGGCTGACAAAACGGTATCCATACTGTTGGATAGCGTTTCACGCCTGTTCAGTTGCAGGAACAGAGCATTCCTTTTTACGTTTTATCAACAGTCTCAACCAGATAGTAACATTAATATTCATGTTGTCTATGGTTCAGAGCTGTAACATTGTGCGCCTTCTAATCAAAGGCATAAGTCCATTTCTGTTTTTTTCATGCTGGTAAGACTTCCAGGGAGTGGTTATCTCAGGCCCTGCACCAGGGTTAATTTGGCAATTATGCATGCTGAACATTCTTCCAGCATGTTTACTGTCACGGGCGTTAAGACCTAAAACTGTCCCCGTTTCACCTATGCGTTCTCTCCCACCATTTCCGTTATGTGCAACAACTTGATTTATACCTAACATTTGTGAGCATGCTAATAGTGCTTCAAGTTTAGGTCTGTAATCTGTCGAAACAGAAAAATAACGATTAAAGGATCGACAAGAGATAGCCCGGCTATTTTTAAACTTTTTGCCATTAATTACAGCATGGTGCTTTTTGTTGATAATTGCCGCTAATTCGACCGGATCGAGAGCATTGGTCATTTCATCACTAGAGACTGTTATCGGTCCTATAATGTAACGTTTTCGCTGATCATCAAAAGTTATCCCATGATGATTTGCCATTATTTTGTATTTGGGGTCATAGAAACATACAGGATAATCTTTTATCCCAGAGTAGGTATCCTCATCAAGTGGTTTCATGCGCGTGAAGTTCTGCATATAGTTACCATTGCAATTCGTTTCATGATTTCCAGCTAATACATGAACGTTTTCATTGATACTCATTATGCGTTTTAATAAATCGATGATAAATTTATCGCCACAGATATTACTAAATCGATCGCCAGTCTGGTCGCCCAGAAACGTACATGGCGTGACTGCGTCTTTATTAATAACCAAATAAGGCTGAAGACTTTCTAAAACAATGTCTCTTCTGTTCAGGATACTGATTATTATATTAACATTAGTGTCAAGTTGCTCATTAAAGTTCTCCCTTAGCAATACGTTGAGAACTTCATCTTCTATATTAAGCAACTGGCTAAGGAAATTTTCTCCTTCAGCCATGATTCCCAAATGTCCCGTTGCAAAAAGCGCGTACAAAACTGCACCGACTGAGCCATCGGTATCGCCAAAATAGGTCGGCCTGGTACTTGTGGGATCAACAGGTGAACAATTGGAGAAATAGGTTCTGTCAGCGAACTGGGGTTTTATCATTGTTTCGAATTTAATATCAAATACATTGTATTGCGATATTTTCCAGTTCCAGATGGGTTTGTACGACTCAGTAACTGCAACATCATTAGCATTATCATTTACTGTCATATTATTAAGTAAATAAACAATACTGCACCAATTAACATCAGTATTATCAAGATGGCAACCGTAATTTTTACCATTAATTGTCACAATAAACTGATAACTATTATTCCTACGTAGAATATGGGCACGCATGCCCGATAGCATACTATATTTTTCTGAATGATTCGTTTCTATGGTAAATGAAATTTTGTCATCTTGAATAGATTGTTGGAACCGTTCTATTTGCCAATCATCTATTTTTTCCACAACCTAACCGAGCATTGTCCTGGCAATACTTGATATATCATCACCTATACCATTTGCAATATACCCAAACAGTTCTTTAGTGAAGTTGGTAATATGCTCTTGCACCATATCATTTGTTGCGATTGTCGTTGTACTGTCGTTAGTGCCTGCCACAGTTCCAATTTTCATCTTTTACCTCATATTATTCACCGCGAGGAATACATAGTTAACATTTTATCTTATGACATACACCTCATGTTCGATGGAAAAATAATTATATTTTGCACAAATCATTCGGCCTTAAAGCATAATATGAAATTTCTTATCTCATAGTAGAGAAAGTCCCTAAAGATTGTAGAGGCGTCATCAGAACATGCCTCTACAATCGATTAAGAAAACCTATGAAATACTGGCAGGATTAAAAAGATATACCACAGCACTCATGGAGTTTTAATGTGGTTGAAAACAACTAAGCCCTGGGACACCTTTTTTATCACCACGTTCGTTAGGAGCTATCTTCCAGGAATTTAGCCACATGGTATAATTATCAATTTTTTGATGCTGATCTACCCCTAATCCATAATGGCCATATTTCTGTTTAGTTTTTTTGAGCGTCTGTCCACATTTGAAGATATCTTCAGGTTTTGGTCTGAAAGCAGTAGTGTTATTAAAATAATTGTCATATACAGGTGTGGATGCTATAGCATTGCTTCTAATTAGATGGATAAGACGATCATCCATGTGTTCTTTATGTTTTTTATTAAAAATATTGGCTAATTCCTCAGGATCAGTAGGATTTTTCATCTGATTAAATGGAACCTGCAAAGCACCGAGACAATAACATTTTTTTCTTCATCTCTTATTATTCCGTGATGACTGGTTAAAACTTGCCTTTCTGAGTCATAATTACAAACATCGAGCGTTTTAATTAAGTTATACGTATCACCGGCAGAGAGTTTATAATTTTCTAGTCATGCAGTATAGTTACCATTAAAATTGATTTCATGATTTCCAGCCAGAACGATGACATTTTTATTAATACGGCTATCTTTATTACCCTCCATATTTCGCATAGAATTTAGCAAAGTAAGGATATATTTATCACCAAAAATAGTACTAAATCTATCGCCTGTATGATCCCCAAGGAAGATACAAGGGGTTATCGCATCGTCCTTTAAAAAAACATGTTGATGCAACTCATTCAATATCATGTCTCTCGTATTTAATAAATTGTAGAGCAATTTATTATTTTTATGTATGTATGCAGATGAAGCCATGTCTTCGTGTTTTAATAACTCACATAATAAACTCCAACCCTTTTCCCTGATGCCTATATGCCCTGAAACGAGCAATGCATAAAGTACAGCGCCTACTCTTCCATCTGTATCGCCAAAATAAGCCGTGTTGGCATTTTGTGGGTTAATCACACCACATTGTTTATAAAAGTCTATTTTAGAAAACACAGATTTAACATAGCTATCAAACTTATCCTTAGGAAACGTCTCTTTAGAGACATCCCAACGCTAGTCAGCTTTAAAATTACCGCTAAGAAGAGTAAAGAAATTTTCAGGTATGATAGAAAGGCCATTAACTTTATAAATTATGTCTGATTTATCTCCGGAGAAATTAATAAAATAATAACCATCCTTACACTCAATCGTAACGGTAATGGGAGACGATAATTTTATCACATAGTTATTGTCTGGTATAATTGTAAAGATAAACGTGTTAGTAGTATTCTTGGCGAAACTATTATATTCTTGAATATCTATAGATGGCTCACTATTGTAAAACCATATTTTCTCCATCTGAAGACTATGTTCATTTACCCTCCAGTGACCATGTTGCAGGAAATAGATGATATTCAGGCCTAAATCGTTATCTATTTGCGAAAAGTCATTCAGCATATTAACTTCAACTGTGTTTGATCGATATTTTTTATCAACCTTGCCATGGTGTTGATGACTGTTAACTTTATCTGAATGCTTATCTTGATGGTTTGAAGAGAAGTGCTTAAATATATTGTGAAATACTTTTATAAATAACCTGTAATATTTTTACTTGTTAGTAACAAAATAAACAATACATGTCTGAAAGACATATTTACGATGATACAAAGCAATAATACTTATATGTTCGATGATTTTAAGCACCGAGACTATCCGGTCTTTTACTAAATAATGGAAAACAATCCATCCCTGGAAGATAATTGTAAAAAAAACAACAGAATAAGAATTAATCTTAGGATAAATATTTATTTATCATGGCCTTTTAACCGGTAAAAAATGGCACTCGGCACAGTAAACCCCGCTATAGTTATGCTATGCATTTGTCTTTAATGATATCTCGTCGTTATATTAACAGGCTGAAATTATCATTAATGCACATTTCATTATTAGCAGGGATACCTGAGGAGTTTAAAGTGAACATATATATCGGGTGGCTTTTCAAATTAATCCCTTTGATTATGGGATTAATTTGCATCGCGTTAGGTGGCTTTGTGCTGGAAAGTTCAGGGCAAAGCGAGTATTTCGTCGCGGGTCATGTGCTGATTTCTCTGGCGGCCATATGCCTGGCATTATTCACTACCGCATTTATTATCATTTCGCAGCTCACGCGCGGCGTTAATACGTTTTACAATACATTGTTCCCCATTATTGGCTATGCGGGGTCAATTATCACCATGATATGGGGTTGGGCACTGTTAGCAGGCAATGATGTGATGGCAGACGAGTTTGTCGCCGGCCATGTTATTTTCGGCGTTGGTATGATTGCCGCCTGTGTATCGACGGTGGCAGCGTCATCCGGTCACTTTCTGCTCATTCCCAAAAATGCAGCGGGGAGCAAGAGCGATGGAACGCCGGTACAGGCTTATTCTTCATTAATCGGTAATTGCCTCATTGCCGTTCCCGTTTTACTCACCCTGCTCGGTTTCATTTGGTCTATTACGCTGTTACGTAGTGCTGACATAACTCCGCATTATGTCGCGGGTCACGTATTGCTTGGGTTAACCGCAATCTGTGCCTGTCTAATTGGCCTTGTTGCCACAATTGTCCATCAAACACGTAATACGTTTTCAACTAAAGAACACTGGCTGTGGTGTTATTGGGTTATTTTTCTCGGCTCAATCACGGTACTGCAGGGGATATACGTCTTAGTCAGTTCCGATGCAAGCGCCCGACTGGCTCCCGGCATTATTCTTATTTGCCTCGGAATGATCTGTTACAGCATATTCTCAAAAGTCTGGCTACTGGCACTGGTCTGGAGACGTACCTGTTCGTTAGCCAACAGAATACCGATGATACCCGTCTTCACCTGCCTGTTTTGCCTTTTCCTGGCATCATTTCTTGCGGAAATGGCGCAGACCGACATGGGATATTTTATTCCTTCGCGAGTTCTGGTCGGTTTGGGAGCGGTATGCTTTACGTTGTTCTCAATCGTTTCAATATTAGAAGCGGGTTCTGCTAAAAAATAATTGCAACGTACCGGATAAAACCAGCGTTGACCATTTGCGTAACGCTGGTTTTTCTTAGGCATCATGAAATAACGCAGCATTAATGCGTAGTGGTTAAGGATAAAAAAACAACAAAGTTACTGTCTTTTTCAGCCTGTTCATATTTTATAAAGATCTGGCCACTGGGTGAGTTTTCAATCACCTTTCCTTCCACCTTATATTAAGCCTGGAGGGTTTCAGTTCACGGGCTCATTAGAAAATAATCACAAGATAGCCACTATCAAAATTAGCTCATTTTTAATGCGGCTCTAATAATTTTCATCTTTAGGTAACAGGTCAGGACGACTTCGCTGCAATCAAATCCTGCGCACAAGCCCATGCACTCGACCACGCCCACTGGAAGTTATAGCCCCCCAGCCAGCCGGTGACGTCCATCACTTCGCCGATGAAGTACAGCCCAGGCACTTTGCGCGCTTCCATCGTCCGTGAAGAGAGTTCGTTGGTGTCCACGCCGCCGAGCGTCACTTCGGCAGTGCGATAGCCTTCAGTGCCGTTGGGTTGTACGCGCCAGTCGGTCAATGTGCTAATCAGTGCCTGTTGGTCACGCACGTTGAGCTGTTTTAGCGAAACATCCGGGATTTGCCCGAGTTGCTGTAAGCGTTCAACCAACCGCTTCGGTAGATGAACCGCCAGTGTGTTTTTCAGGCTCTGATTCGGATGTGCGTTACGCTGCTCATTCAGGAAGGTTTCGAGATCCACATCCGGTAGCAGATTGATACTGACAAATTCACCCGGTTGCCAGTAGCTGGAAATCTGCAACACCGCCGGTCCAGACAAGCCGCGATGGGTGAAGAGTAAGTTCTCACGGAAAACGATGCCGTTTTCAGCGGTAATCACGGAAGGCACCGCCACGCCCGCCAGCACCTGTAACTCTTCGAGCAACGGTTTATGCAGAGTGAATGGCACCAGACCCGCACGGGTCGGCAGCACGTTGAGGCCAAATTGTTCGGCAATCTTATAACCAAACGGCGACGCGCCCAGCCCCGGCATTGACAGCCCACCGGTCGCGATGACCAGCTTTTCGCAACCGACAGTCATGCCGTTCAGATCAAGCGTGAAGCCTGTTTCATCCTTCGCCACACTCAGCACTTCGCTACGCAATCTGAAGGTTACATTGCCCTTCTCGCACTCATCCACCAGCATGTCGACAATCTGCTGCGCGGAGTCATCGCAGAAGAGTTGTCCTAACGTTTTCTCGTGCCAGGCGATGCCGTGTTTATTGACCAGATCAATGAAATCCCACTGGGTAAAACGCGCGAGTGCAGACTTACAAAAATGCGGATTCTGGCTCAGATAAGCGCCCGGTTCGACATAAAGGTTGGTAAAGTTGCAGCGCCCACCGCCAGACATAAGGATTTTGCGCCCTGGTTTTTTACCATTATCGATCAGCAGAACCCGGCGTCCTGCCTGACCTGCCAGCGCAGAACAGAACATACCCGCCGCACCAGCGCCTATAATAATGGCATCAAACCTTTCCACGTTGCGCTCCTCTTAGAAAAAACGGGCGTGAATTGTAAAGATTCCTCAGTGGTCGCACCAGCATCAATATTACTAAAAGGAAGTATTTGCCTGAATTATATAAGATAATTATTTTTTGAGTGAAATCCATACAGGAGGCAAATCAAAAAAAGTCTATATTTCACTTTGCCCGCGCCGCGAAAGTCACTGATAATGCGCCGCGTTCATGTCCTCAAAATGGCGTAACGTCCTATGCTACATTTGTTTGCTGGCCTGGATTTGCATACCGGGCTGTTATTATTGCTTGCACTGGCTTTTGTGCTGTTCTACGAAGCCATCAATGGTTTCCATGACACAGCCAACGCCGTGGCAACCGTTATCTATACCCGCGCGATGCGTTCTCAGCTCGCCGTGGTTATGGCGGCGTTGTTCAACTTTTTGGGTGTTTTGCTGGGTGGTCTGAGTGTTGCCTATGCCATTGTGCATATGCTGCCGACGGATCTGCTGCTTAATATGGGATCGTCTCATGGCCTTGCCATGGTGTTCTCTATGTTGCTGGCGGCGATTATCTGGAACCTGGGTACCTGGTACTTTGGTTTACCTGCATCCAGCTCTCATACGCTGATTGGCGCGATCATCGGGATTGGTTTAACCAATGCGTTGATGACCGGGACGTCAGTGGTGGATGCACTCAATATCCCGAAAGTATTAAGTATTTTCGGTTCTCTGATCGTTTCCCCTATTGTCGGCCTGGTGTTTGCTGGCGGTCTGATTTTCTTGCTGCGTCGCTACTGGAGCGGCACCAAGAAACGCGCCCGTATCCACCTGACCCCAGCGGAGCGTGAAAAGAAAGACGGCAAGAAAAAGCCGCCGTTCTGGACGCGTATCGCGCTGATCCTTTCCGCTATCGGCGTGGCGTTTTCGCACGGCGCGAACGATGGTCAGAAAGGCATTGGTCTGGTTATGTTGGTATTGATTGGCGTCGCGCCAGCAGGCTTCGTGGTGAACATGAATGCCACTGGCTACGAAATCACCCGTACCCGTGATGCCATCAACAACGTCGAAGCTTACTTTGAGCAGCATCCTGCGCTGCTCAAACAGGCTACCGGTGCTGATCAGTTAGTACCGGCTCCGGAAGCTGGCGCAACGCAACCTGCGGAGTTCCACTGCCATCCGTCGAATACCATTAACGCGCTCAACCGCCTGAAAGGTATGTTGACCACCGATGTGGAAAGCTACGACAAGCTGTCGCTTGATCAACGTAGCCAGATGCGCCGCATTATGCTGTGCGTTTCTGACACTATCGACAAAGTGGTGAAGATGCCTGGCGTGAGTGCTGACGATCAGCGCCTGTTGAAGAAACTGAAGTCCGACATGCTTAGCACCATCGAGTATGCACCGGTGTGGATCATCATGGCGGTCGCGCTGGCGTTAGGTATCGGTACGATGATTGGCTGGCGCCGTGTGGCAACGACTATCGGTGAGAAAATCGGTAAGAAAGGCATGACCTACGCTCAGGGGATGTCTGCCCAGATGACGGCGGCAGTGTCTATCGGCCTGGCGAGTTATACCGGGATGCCGGTTTCCACTACTCACGTACTCTCCTCTTCTGTCGCGGGGACGATGGTGGTAGATGGCGGCGGCTTACAGCGTAAAACCGTAACCAGTATTCTGATGGCCTGGGTGTTTACCCTTCCGGCTGCGGTACTGCTTTCCGGCGGGCTGTACTGGCTCTCCTTGCAGTTCCTGTAATCGTACACACCAAAACGAGCGGGTCAGCTGGCCCGCTTCAGATTGTTGACATAGTGCGCTTTGTTCATGCCGGATGCGGCGTGAACGCCTTATCCGGCCTACAAAAACATGCAAATTCAATAGATTGCAGAGATTATGTAGGCCTGATAAGCGTAGCGCATCAGGCAATTTTGCGTTTGTAATCAGTCTCGAGCGGGTCAGTTTACTGGCCCGCTTTTTTATGCGTTATTATTGCTGAAGTGCTTAATGCCAAATCATCAATGCAATCAGGCTGACCACCACCAGACCACACAATGCGCTAGTCAGAATAAACTGCCGACGCACCCGCTCACAGCGGCGAATAAACTCATCATCGTGATGATCGCGATAACGTTGGGCATAGATATACCAAACGAGACGCACCTGTTTGTTGGGTTGGCCATGTGAGGTAAAAAAGCCCCCTCCATCAACATATTGATAGAGCAATGGATCGCAGTTACGCAGTACCACTAACAACGCGCGTAGTGATGAGAAATAGCGCGCCATGTTAACAATGCAAACGACACATAAAGCCCAAAATAATGCGACGGTGCTTATCATACCTCCTCCCCGGCGACCTGCCCGCGGAGTTCCACCCCGGGGCTACCGCTCCCGATACGCTGCCAATCAGTTAACACCAGGTCCTGGAGAAACCGCTTTTGTGGTGACCAACATCCGAGCGGCTCTATAGATAGTGTAGGAGATCAGGTTGTTTTTTTTCCAGAAGGTTAACCACTATCAATATATTCATGTCGAAAATTTGTTTATCTAACGGGTAAGCAAGGCGGATTGACGGATCATCCGGGTCGCTATAAGGTAAGGATGGTCTTAACACTGAATCTTTACGGCTGGGTTAGCCCCGCGCACGTAGTTCGCAGGACGCGGGTGACGTAACGGCACAAGAAACGCTAGCTGGCCAGTCATCGACAACTTTATGGAAGGAGTAACACTATGGCTTATAAACACATTCTCATCGCGGTCGATCTCTCCCCGGAAAGCAAAGTTCTGGTGGAGAAAGCAGTCTCTATGGCTCGCCCCTACAATGCGAAAGTTTCTCTGATCCACGTAGATGTAAACTACTCTGACCTATACACCGGGCTTATTGATGTGAATCTGGGTGATATGCAGAAACGCATCTCTGAAGAGACACATCATGCGCTGACCGAGCTTTCCACTAATGCAGGCTACCCAATCACTGAAACCCTGAGCGGCAGCGGCGACCTGGGCCAGGTTCTGGTCGATGCAATCAAGAAATACGATATGGATCTGGTGGTTTGTGGTCACCACCAGGACTTCTGGAGCAAACTGATGTCTTCCGCACGTCAGCTGATCAACACCGTTCACGTTGATATGCTGATTGTTCCGCTGCGCGACGAAGAAGAATAATCATCCCTCCACGACGTGTTCCTGAACGCCCGCATATGCGGGCGTTTTGCTTTTTGGCGCGCCTTGTTACCTGATGCAGCGTAAACCCCTTATCTGGCCTACGATCTGCGTACGCAATCAAAATCTCCTTCCAATACAACATTTAACACCATCATATTTTCCATCATTAGTGTGATCAGCTGGTTATTTTCTGTTGTAATAGTGTATTAATCTATTCACCGCATCAATATTAAGAATCTCTGACAGATGTAAACTTTTTCGCGCGTTATCCCTTACGCGTTCATACTTTTCAGGATGGTATTGGAAGGTTAATAAATATGAATACAACAACACCCATGGGGATGCTGCAGCAACCTCGCCCATTTTTCATGATCTTTTTTGTCGAGTTATGGGAGCGATTCGGCTACTACGGCGTGCAGGGCGTACTGGCGGTTTTCTTCGTTAAACAGCTTGGATTCTCGCAAGAGCAGGCTTTTGTCACTTTTGGTGCTTTTGCTGCGCTGGTCTATGGCCTCATTTCCATTGGCGGCTATGTCGGCGACCACCTGCTGGGGACCAAACGCACCATTGTTCTCGGAGCACTTGTGCTGGCGATTGGCTACTTCATGACCGGCATGTCGCTACTTAAGCCTGACCTGATTTTCATCGCCCTGGGGACTATCGCTGTCGGTAACGGCCTGTTTAAAGCTAACCCAGCCAGCTTGCTTTCGAAGTGCTATCCGCCGAAAGATCCGCGGCTTGATGGCGCATTCACCCTGTTCTATATGTCGATCAATATCGGCTCGTTGATAGCGTTATCGCTGGCCCCTGTGATCGCTGATAGATTCGGTTATTCAGTCACCTACAACCTGTGCGGGGCGGGGTTAATTATCGCATTACTGGTTTACATCGCCTGTCGTGGAATGGTGAAAGACATTGGTTCTGAACCCGACTTCAAGCCGATGAGCTTCAGCAAACTGTTGTACGTATTACTTGGCAGCGTGGTGATGATCTTCGTATGCGCATGGCTGATGCACAACGTAGAAGTCGCCAATCTGGTGCTGATTGTTCTCTCCATCGTCGTCACCATCATCTTCTTTCGTCAGGCATTCAAGCTGGATAAAACCGGGCGCAATAAAATGTTTGTCGCCTTTGTCCTGATGCTCGAAGCGGTGGTGTTTTACATTCTCTACGCCCAGATGCCAACATCGCTGAACTTCTTTGCCATCAACAACGTGCATCATGAAATTCTCGGTTTTTCCATCAACCCGGTCAGCTTCCAGGCGCTTAACCCGTTCTGGGTGGTACTCGCCAGCCCAATACTGGCAGGCATTTACACGCATCTGGGTAACAAAGGCAAAGACCTCTCGATGCCGATGAAATTTACTCTCGGCATGTTTATGTGCTCACTGGGCTTTTTGACGGCGGCAGCTGCGGGAATGTGGTTTGCGGATGCACAAGGGCTGACATCGCCATGGTTTATCGTGCTGGTGTACTTATTCCAGAGCTTAGGTGAACTGTTTATTAGCGCCCTTGGCCTGGCGATGATTGCTGCCCTGGTGCCGCAGCATTTGATGGGCTTTATTCTCGGGATGTGGTTCCTGACGCAGGCTGCCGCGTTCTTGCTGGGCGGCTATGTGGCAACATTTACCGCGGTGCCGGACAACATTACCGATCCGCTTGAGACGTTGCCCGTCTATACCAACGTGTTTGGTAAGATTGGTCTGGTCACGCTGGGCGTTGCAGTAGTGATGCTGTTGATGGTGCCGTGGCTGAAACGCATGATTGCGACGCCGGAAAGCCATTAATTATTCTTGCAGAAAGCAGGGTAGCGTTATCGCTACCCTGTTTTAGTTTTACACTGGCGTACCTGCATAGATATCAAAGCGATGCCCTTTAGTGACTACCGCGTTTGGCGTGGCGACATTCGCCAGCGGTGGCGCGTAGTCCGGGCGCTTTACCACCACGCGTTTGGTCGCCAGCAAGCGTGCAGGCTCCAGTAATCCATCGGCATCAAGATCCGGTCCCACCAGCGACTGAAAGACACGCATCTCTTTTTTCACTAGCGCGCTTTTCTGCTTATGCGGGAACATCGGGTCGAGATAAACCACCTGCGGGCGCGGGGTAATATCAGTCAGCGCCGTCAGGCTGGAGGCGTGAATTAACTGCAACCGCTCCTGCAACCAGCCGCCGATTTCCGCATCCGCATAACCACGCGCCAGGCCGTCGTCGAGCAAGGCGGCAACGACTGGATTACGCTCCAGCATCCGCACGCGGCAACCGACTGAAGCCAGCACAAAGGCATCGCGCCCCAGCCCTGCGGTGGCGTCCACCACATCCGGCAAATAATCGCCTTTAATGCCCACCGCTTTCGCCACCGCCTCACCGCGACCACCGCCGAATTTACGTCGGTGCGCCATCGCTCCGCCAACAAAATCAACAAAGATGCCGCCAAGTTTTGGCTCATCACGCTTGCGCAATTCCAGATGTTCCGGCGTTAACACCAGCGCCATCAGGTTGTCTTCATCGTGCTCCAGCCCCCAGCGGGCCGCCAGAACAGATAAGGCACCGTCTCCGGTGCCTGTTTCATCAATTAAGCAGATTTTCACTGAATGATCAGCCCTTAATGCCGTAATGCTCCAGCATCGCATCCAGCTGCGGTTCACGACCACGGAAGCGTTTGAACAGATCCATCGGCTCTTCTGAACCGCCACGGCTCAGAATGTTGTCGAGGAACGACTGCCCGGTTTCACGGTTGAAAATGCCCTCTTCCTCAAAGCGCGAGAAAGCATCTGCCGCCAGTACGTCAGCCCACAGGTAGCTGTAGTAACCTGCGGCATAACCACCGGCGAAAATATGGCTGAAAGCGTGCGGGAAACGGCCCCAGGATGGAGACGGTACTACGGCAACCAGTTTCTTGATTTCTGCCAGAGTTTCGAGGATTTTCGCTCCCTGATCCGGGCGGAACTCGGCATGGAGGCGGAAATCGAACAGGCCGAACTCCAGCTGGCGCAGAATAAACAGCGCCGCCTGGTAGTTCTTCGCCGCCAGCATTTTATCCAGCAACTCTTTCGGCAGCGGTTCGCCGGTTTCGTAGTGACCAGAGATAAACGCCAGCGCCTCAGGCTCCCAGCACCAGTTTTCCATAAACTGACTCGGCAGTTCGACCGCATCCCACGGCACCCCACTGATCCCGGATACACCGGCGGTTTCGATGCGGGTCAGCATATGATGCAGACCATGACCGAACTCGTGGAACAGGGTGATCACTTCGTCATGGGTAAACAGCGCCGGTTTACCATTTACCGGGCGGTTAAAGTTACAGGTCAGATACGCGACCGGTTTTTGCAGAGAACCGTCAGCTTTGCGCATCTGGCCTACGCAGTCATCCATCCACGCCCCGCCGCGCTTGTTTTCACGGGCATACAGGTCGAGGTAGAAGCTACCGCGCAGTTCGTTGTTCTCGTCATACAGTTCGAAGAAACGTACATCCGGGTGCCAGACATCAACATCTTTACGCTCTTTAGCGGTGATGCCGTAAATACGTTTCACCACTTCAAACAAACCGTTAACCGCTTTGTTTTCCGGGAAGTACGGACGCAGCTGTTCGTCACTGATGCTGTAGAGGTGCTGTTTTTGTTTTTCGCTGTAGTACGCGATATCCCACGGCTGCAACTCATCGACGCCAAATTCGGCTTTGGCAAAGGCGCGCAGTTGTGCCAGCTCTTTTTCGCCTTGCGGACGCGCGCGTTTTGCCAGATCGGTTAAGAAATCCAGCACCTGCTGCGGGTTTTCTGCCATTTTAGTGGCAAGTGATTTGAAGGCGTAGTTTTCAAAGCCCAGCAGTTGCGCCA
>OCHD01001155.1_pt1 | contig 18610 bp, 10 predicted proteins | sample 1538481 | NCBI WGS metagenome assembly OCHD01 (sample SAMN04571699, study PRJEB22368) | human gut metagenome | biome: human gut; material: stool | host: Homo sapiens | place: Luxembourg | collected 2012-09-07
CCCTGAGAAGTGAGATTGTAGACCTGAACAGAGATGAAGCGACCATTTTAATGGTTGAAAGTAATTTCCAGAGGTCAGAGATATTGCCGAGTGAAAAAGCCTTTGCCTATAAAATGCGTTTGGAAGCAATGAAAAGACAAGCAGGCAGACCTACAAAAAATAATTTAGTCCCAGTGGGACAAAATTATTCAAGGGAAGAACTTGCTGCACAAAGTGGAGAAAGTCAAACACAAATACAGCGTTATATTCGTCTGACAAACCTTGTTCCTGAACTGCTTGAATTTGTTGACGAGGGGCGTATTAAAATGCGTCCTGCCGTAGAACTTTCCTATCTTGACGAAGATTGCCAGCGTGATGTGGTTGACGAAATCGACCTGAATGACGCAACCCCGTCACACGACCAGACAATCCGTATGCGAAAGTTATTCAACGAGGGCAACCTTACAACAGAAGCAATCCACGCTGTTATGTCTGAGGAAAAGCCGAACCAAAAGGAAAAAATCGTGTTGAGGGGCGACAGAGTAAGACAGCTTATCCCGAAAAACATTCCCGTCAGTCAGACGGAGGATTTTGTCTGCAAGGCATTGGAGCATTACAACAAGTTTTTGCGTAACCGTGCAGAGCGTGACAGCAGATAGCCTGTTTTACAGTTCCCCTTTCTCACACTCTAACCCCTTAGTTATACTTCTACCTACCGAAAATGATATATATTATCTCACTTGAATATAACTATCTCAAAGTATATGTCTATCTCTAAGGGGCAATCGCACAGTATGAACGGACTGGAGGTGTATGGTAAAATGAAAAATTAACGAAAAATCCGCATTTGTTTTTCGGCAGGTAAATTCTGTCGTAAGAGAAAATCCACAAAGGCACATCGTAGCGATACGGTGTGTTTTCAATTTTTACAGGAGGAAACGCAATGATAAAGTCAAAATTCAAAAGAGTCACGTCGCTTTTCTTGGCGACCCTTATGTGTGTGACCACTTTTGCAGGCATTGGCTCGACAACAGCATATGCTGCTTCGGGAGAAAAAGCCGATGTTTATATGGTCGATTTCCCTCGTGATGGCGATGCTAATTACGATGGGGTATGGGGACACAGCAATTTGACCTTGAAAAATGGTTGGCATACCGGACGTTCCAATTTTACCAATCTTAAGGCTATTGGCTCATACTCAGGCAATGTTGCTTATTGTATTGAGCCGGGAATTTCGCTCAAGGTCGGTCAGACAATGAATAAGTATGACGAAAATTATTTTAATAACCTTGCATCCAATGGGGTTATTTCCGGAGATGAAATCCGTCTTTTCGTTGGTCGTATTTTACAGTATGGCTATCGTGGGACAATCTCGACATCTTGGAGGTCACAGAATGAAGCAGCAGCAAACAGCATTGCACAGGCTTATGCCACACAGCTTCTTATCTGGGAAACTGTTATCGGAGAGCGTGATGTGAACTTCAATCATGTATCAGCCAGTGGTTGCAGCAATGTGAAAGATGTCATCAATGCAAGGCATCCGCTCCGCAATAAGATTTTCAGTTATTACAACAGTATGGTGCAGAGTGTACAGAACCATGCGACCATACCAAGCTTTTGTAATAAATCATCCGGTTCGGCAAAGACAATAGAACTTGAGTGGAACGGAAGTAAGTACACAACTACCCTGACAGACTCAAACAATGTGCTGTCCAAATATAATTTCAAGGCAAGTATCAGTGGAGTGAACTTTTCAGTGAATGGTAACAAACTTACTGTTTCTATGGATACTGCACCGAGTAAGGAATTTACCATTACCGCAACGAAGAAAAATGCAGTCCGCAGAGGTGTGGTTGTATGGTCAGAGGGTAAACATGGTCAGAACTCCAGTGTGCAGGATGTTGTCAGCTATGCTCAGGAAGTAAGCGACAGTATCAACGGTTATGTGAAAATGAAAGTCAGCTATGGCTCTTGTCAGATTGTAAAGACCAGTGAGGACGGCAAGGTTGACGGTATTAACTTCACAATTACCGGAAACGGTATCAATCAGACGGTTACAACAGCCAATGGCGGTAAGTTCCAGATTGATAATCTTATGCCGGGTATCTATACTGTAACCGAGCAGGCATACGATAAGTACGAGCCGCAGGAAACACATAGAGTTACTGTTGTAGCAGGACAGATTGCAAAGGTCACTTTCAATAACAAATTGAAGCGTGGCGACCTTCAGGTAGTGAAGTCCTCAGAAGATAACCTTGTTGAAGGTGTGAAGTTCCATCTTTTCGGTACTTCTCTTTCCGGTGATGCTGTTGACCAGTATGCAGTTACAGACAAAAACGGTGTGGCAACTTTCAAAGATGTGCTTATCAGTGGTTCTGAACCATATACACTTGAAGAAGTAGACACAGCTATCCGTTATGTCGTACCGAAAAATCAGACTGTACCAGTGAAGTGGAAAGAAGTAACCACAAGAAACTTCAATAACATTTTGAAGAAATTTACTGTAACAGTCACAAAGAGCGACGCTGAGAAAGGCGAAGCACAGGGCAATGCCAAACTTTCGGGAGCAGTTTACGGTATCTATAAGGGCGAAACGCTTGTAGATAAGTATGTTACTGATGAAAACGGTCAGTTCACTACTAAAGAATATGTTTGTGATACCGACTGGACAATCCGAGAAATCACACCGTCAGAGGGATATTTGCTTGATAAGACTATCCATGAAGTAGGTGCAGACCCGAAACTTTATGAGGTGGAACACAACCTTACTTCCAATGATGTAACCGAGCAGGTAATCAAAGGCAATGTGGCTATCATCAAACATACCGATGACGGAGAAACAAAGATTGAAACACCTGAAAAGGGTGCTTCCTTTGAGATTTATTTGAAATCTGCCGGAAGCTATGACGCAGCCAATAAAGACGAGAGAGATACCATTGTTTGCGATGAAAATGGCTTCGGTCAGACAAAAGATATGCCGTATGGTATTTATACCGTACACCAGACTTCTGGTTGGGAAGGCAGAGAGATGATGGATGATTTTGATGTGTTCATTTCACAGAACGCACAGACTTATCGTTATCTCATCAATAACCGTAACTTCGAGAGCTTTGTCAATGTAGTTAAGGTGGACGTAGAAAGCGGAAAGAGTATTCCGTATGCAGGAGCAGGATTTAAGATTTACGACCCGCAGGGTAATCAGGTCAAAATGACCTTTACTTATCCGACACCGACCACGATTGATGTGTTCTATACCGATGCAAATGGTTCTCTTGTCACACCTGAGAAACTGGATTACGGCAAGGGGTATTCTATCGTAGAGGTACAAGCTCCATACGGATATGTACTTGATGATACTCCGGTATATTTTGATATTACCGAAGAAAATTCCACAGAGGAAGGTGGCGTAACTGTTGTGAAAGTCAATAAGCCGAATATGGCACAGAAAGGTACTATCACGGTTGAAAAAACCGGAGAAGTATTTAGTGGTGTCAATGTAAGTGGTTCTGAGGACAGTGATGTTATTTATCAGCCTGTTTATGAAGTGACAGGACTTGAGGGAGCAGTTTATGAAGTCCGTGCTGCGGAAGATATTAGCACACCGGACGGTACGCTCCGCTGTTCAAAGGGCGAAGTGGTAGATACTATCACAACAAGCTCCGATGGATTTGTTAAGAGCAAAGAACTTTATCTCGGAAAATACGAGGTCAAGGAAATTACCGCACCTTACGGAATGGTAGTCAGTGGAGAAACACATACGGTTGAGCTTACTTATGCAGGTCAGAATATCTCTGTTACCGAAACTTCCACATCGTTCTATAACGAAAGACAGAAAGTTCAGGTAAGCCTTGCAAAAGCCATTGAAAAGGATAAGACATTTGGTATTGGCGACAACGGAGAAATCAAAAATATCAGCTTTGGTCTTTATGCCGCAGAAGATATTGTATCTGCAAGCGGTACAGTTATTCCGGCTGATGGACTGATTGAGATTGTCAGCGTAAATGAAAATGGAACTGCTGTTATGAAGTCAGACCTTCCGTTTGGCAAATACTATGTCAAAGAGATTGCAACCGATGAGCATTATATTCTCTCTGATACGAAGTATCCGGTTGTATTTGAATACGCAGGTCAGGATACCGCAACAGTTGAAATCAAAGTGAATGACGGAAAAGAAATCAAGAATGAACTTATCTATGGTTCTGTATCAGGTAAGAAGATTGACGAGAACGGAGAAGCACTTGAGGGTGCTGTTATTGGTATCTTCAAAGCTGAAGAAACAGAATTTACAAAGGATACGGCACTTATGACGACTACCTCTGCAAAAGACGGTAGTTTTTCTTTTGCAAAAGTTCCTTATGGCAAATGGATTGTAAGAGAAATCGAGCAGCCAAAGGGATTTGTTCTTGATGAAAAAGTGTATGAGGTCAATATCAGCAAAGCCGAGCAGGTGGTTGAAATTGAGATTGTCAATGAGTATGTTCACGGCAATATCAGACTCACGAAGGTGGACGCTGAATATCCAGATAACAAACTTACGGGTGCAACCTTTGAGGTATATAAGGACACCAATGAGAACGGAAAGATTGATGATGGCGATGAACTTATCGGAAATCTTGAAGAAACCGAAACCGGAATTTATGAGATGAAAGAGCTGCTTTACGGAAAATATATTGTCCGTGAAACAAAAGCACCGGAGGGCTTCCTGCTTGATAAGGGAGAATACTCTGTTTTCATTGAGAAAGACGAAACAACTTATTCCGTTGAGAATAAGGCTGGTGTTGGATTTATCAATGAAGCTATGCGTGGAACACTGAAAATCGTCAAGACATCTTCAGATGGTAAGGTTAAAGGTTTTGCGTTCAGAGTAACCGGAGCAAACGGTTATGATATGACATTTGAAACAGATAAGAACGGCGAAATCGTGATTGAGGGACTTCGTATTGGCGAATATACCGTATCAGAAGTGGCAAACAATGCGTCTGCCGCATATATCACACCTGCCGACCAGAATGTTACTATTAAACTTGATGAAACAGCCGTTGTAAAAATGCACAATGAGTTAAGAGATACTCCGAAAACAGGAGATGATACCAATATGAAACTTTGGTATGTCCTTGCCGGACTTTCTGCTGTCGGTATCGCTGTAACTTCTGTTGTTGCACACAAAAAGAAGAAAAAGGAGAGTAACGAGTAATGGAAGCAAAGACAATTATCGCTATCGCATTAGTCGCCGTTATTGTCGGCGGCTTTATCTTTCTTCAGGTTAAAAACCGTAAGAAGTAAGTAACAAGCGAATATTAACCAGTCGGGGCAGAGCGTAAAAACTCTGTCCCTTTAATTTGTTGGAGGAACATTATGAAACAACAGAAAACGGTGGAGAGCCGAGTGCTTGAAATCTTAAAGGAATGCCCGATGTCGAGGTATGATGATATGCTTCTCATTCTGCATTATTACAACCGATACGGATATATACCTGCCGGAAATCTTCCGCTTGAGGATATTGTATTTAATTACCGAGCATACGGACTTCCTTGTTTTGAAACCATACGCAGGGCAAGGCAGAGAGTACAGTCCCTTTTTCCTGAGTATTCACGTAATCCGCAGAAAGAAGAACAGAGCGGCAGTATTTCTATTGTAATCAACATTAACTAAGGAGGTATTTTCGTGAAAGACAAAGCAACTTTTCAGAATAAGGTCAAGGTGCTGAATAAACTCTTTGACTCCGGTTGTGATACGGAGAAAAAGTTGCAGCAGCTTGATATGGAAGCAATCCTGAAAATCCCGAATATCACGATTCCTGATATGGGTGTGATTATGGAGCTTCAGAAGAATACAAAGTCCGGTAAACTCTTTTCGTATTTGGGCGGCGGTTCTGATGAAGCAACAAAAATGAGAGGTAAGGAAAATGAAGCAACAGGAGAATAGAGCAGAGCCGCAGGAAAAGCAAATTCGATTTATAGACAGTCATTACAACTTAAAATTCTATATTCCCGATGGAGGGAAAATCAGGATTACTTTTCGTGATGGACACACAGCAGACAGAGTGTGTAAGTATATTGATGGCTACCATTTGTACGTCGGGAATTGCTGCTATCATATATGCGAGTTTGCTGAAAAAATGGAGCTTAATGGAAGCAAAGTTGAACCTATCAATCAATCCGAACCGACAAAAAACAAGACCAGAAACAAAGAAAAACAGCGATAAGGAGGTGCAAGAGTAATGGCACGAAAATATGACCTTATTTCTGAGCTTTACAACCGCACCTGCAAAACGGTTGTGTCAAATCCTCAGAACTGGCAGGCATTCTTAGCTTCGGCTTGCCGAAATTATAAGTTACGTTATGACGAACAGCTACTTGTATATGCACAGCGACCTGATGCAACAGCGGTTCTTGAGATAGAGCAGTGGAACAAAATTTTTGGCAGATGGGTCAACCGAGGTGCAAGAGGTATTGCTGTTTTTGCTGATGAAAACCGTTCACGGCAAAGACTGACACATTACTTTGATATTTCAGATACTCACGAAAGCAGATATTCAAGAACAGTCCCGATTTGGGATATGCGTCAGGAATACGAAGCTGATGTGATTGAAACATTGGAAAGCACTTTCGGAGAGATTGAGAATAAGAGCAGTCTTGCCGAAGCAATTATGGGAGCAGCAAGAAATGCGGCAGAGGATAATATCCCTGATTATCTGCAAGACCTTTACTATGCAACCGAGGGCAGTTCCTTTGAGGAAGTGGAAGAGGATATTGTGGCTTTCATTTATAAAAATGTCGTGACAAACAGTGTGGCATATATGATGATGTCAAGGCTTGGCGTTGATACGGACGGTTATTTTGAACTTGATGATTTCAGAGATGTTACCAACTTCAATACGCAGGAAACACTCAATGCACTTGGATTTGCTACCAGTGATATTGCAGAAATGGGATTGACGGAAATATCTAAAACAATTACTGCACTCAACCGTCAAAATCGCATAATTGTCGGTCAGGACAGAAATGAATACAATAAGGTTGAAAATAACGACGAAAGGAGTTTGGACAATGAACGAACTGACCTACACGATGGTGGGCGATTACAGCCTTCCGAACCTGAAACTTCCACAGCAGCCGGAAGTGACGTTGGGCAGATACGCTCAGATGAGGAGAGAGTTTCTGAAGGAACATCACAGAGTCCTTTACTACAATCTCCTGACGAGGGGCGAACTGACACAGCACTTGGCGGAAGTGGAACAGAGAGCCAGCAAGATGGAGGAAACAATTCTGAGCCAGATGGCACAGAAAGAGGGAGTGACCGAACAGATGAAAGCGGAGGATATGATGAAATGGGTTCGTCTGATGAACTCCCTTCGCAATTCGGCACAGGAAATCGTGAAAGCGGAAGTGATATTCGCTTAGAGTATTACGACAGAACGCACGAGGATAAAAGCCTTCCGTTCTTTGGACGTGATGAAGTAATCAATGAAATTCTCAGAACGACACCACATTTGTCAGCAAGTCTGGAAGAAATCAAAGATTATTATGAACGCAATCCAGATAACAAAGACCGCACAGAGTATATAAAGAGTATTTTCAATAATGATTATACTGAGCTTACTTTAGAGGACGGCAGGACAGTAGGGTACAAGACCTTTGAAAACGTCCTGCATTTGTGGGAGGGCAAATACGACAGCAGAACCGCACAGAGCTTTTATGATTGGGCTGTTATTGCCCGACACTTTGAAGCTATGCGATTACTGGGAGAATTAAGTGACAGCATAAAACCATTACCGTCAATGGACGGTCAGATGACATTCATATTAGACGGTCGGGCAGAGGAAAAGAAAACCTCTGCCTTTACTTTTTCTCAGGAGATTATCGACGCTGTTCTTGCGAATGGAAGCGGATTTTCTGAGGGAAAAATGCGTATTTATGAGCAGTTTGAAAAAAGTCTTTCTGCAAAAGAAAATGCCGACTTCTTGAAAAATGAATATGGTTGGGGCGGTTCTTATCCCGTCATAATCGGGGCAGGCATTGATGAGAGCCACGATGGAAAAGGTATTACGATTACGAAAGGCATCGGTAAAGAAAATCCACATATCACACTTTCGTGGTCGCAGGTGGAGAAGCGTATCGGGGAACTTATCCGAATGGACAGATACTTAAATCCAAAGGAAAAAGAACGCTATCCTCAGTGGCTTGAAAGTCAAGAGGAACACAGAGCCAAAATCGAGGAAACGAAAAGAAATCGTGAGATACTTTCTAATGCACCACCGGAGCAAGAGGTCGAACCAACCGAAAAAGAACCTGAAGAAGCAGAACAGCTACAAGATGTGCAGTATGAATATCATCTTGGCGATAAGGTGTATATCGGTGCTTCTGAGTACGAAATCTTATCTGTTGATGATGAGAGAGTAATGCTCTATGACTATGATATGCCACTGTTCAATAAGGAATTTTCACGCACAGAGTTTGACAGAAAAGTGCGAGAGAATCCGATGAATGAGCATTTGATTGTAAAGGAAGAACCTGCCGAAGAAAGAAATGAAAAAGAGCCTGAGCCGTTAGTTCCCGCTTGGGAGCAGAAGAAAAAAGTCAAAGGCTTTGACTTGCACCCTGATGTGCCTATGGCAGACCGTCACACCTTTAATCTTAGAGAAAATGAGGTTGAAACGGTTGGTAAAAAGGAACGCTTCCGCAGAAATATTATGGCGATACAGCTTCTTAAAAAATGTCAGGAAGAAAACAGATTTGCCACTCCTGAAGAACAGATTATCTTATCAAAGTATGTTGGTTGGGGTGGGCTTTCAGAAGCCTTTGATGAAAATAATTCAGCGTGGGCAACGGAGTATCTGGAACTTTCTTCGGTGTTAACACCGGAGGAATATGCTTCGGCAAGAGAAAGCACATTGACTGCGTTCTACACGCCGCCCGAAGTTATCACAGCCATTTATAAGGCAATGGAGCAGATGGGCTTTAAGGAGGGCAACTTGTTAGAGCCGTCCTGCGGTATCGGTAATTTCATCGGTATGCTGCCGGACGCAATGCAGGACAGTAAGATTTATGGTGTGGAACTTGATACGATTTCCGCAGGGATTGCACAGCAGCTTTACCAGAAAACAACCATTGCGGCAGAGGGATTTGAAGAAACCAATCTGCCGGACAGCTTCTTTGATGGAGTCGTCGGAAATGTGCCTTTTGGAGATTTTAAGGTATCAGATAAAAGATACGACAAGCATAAGTTCCTGATACACGATTACTTTTTTGCCAAGTCCCTTGATAAGTTAAGACCCGGCGGTGTGATGGCTCTTGTAACGAGCAAAGGCACAATGGATAAGGAAACTTTAGCAGTACGAAAGTATATTGCACAGAGAGCAGAGCTTCTTGGAGCAATTCGATTGCCGAATAATACCTTTAAGGGTAATGCAGGAACGGAAGTCGTTTCGGATATTCTTATCCTGCAAAAGCGTGACAGACTGATAGATATTGAGCCGGATTGGGTTCATCTTGATACCGATGAGAACGGAATTAAGATGAACTCTTATTTTGTGCAGCACCCCGAAATGATACTTGGAGAAATGAAAATGGTATCGGGGCGTTTTGGTATGGAAGCAACTTGTGTGCCGTATGAAAATGCAGACCTTGCAGCACAGCTTGATGAAGCGGTAGCAAATATTCACGGAGAAATCACGGAATATGAAGCCGAGGAAGAACTGGAGGAGGAAGATAATTCTATTCCGGCAGACCCAACAGTGAGAAACTTTTCCTATACGGTGGTGGACGATAAAATCTACTATCGAGAAAATTCCCGTATGACTCCGGTGGAAGTGTCGGCAACCGCAGAGAACCGAATTAAGGGTATGATTGCTATTAGAAATTCCGTCAGAACGCTGATTGAATTGCAGACAGAAGATTACCCTGACAGCGAAATCAAAGCGGAGCAGGAGCGATTAAACAGACTTTATGATACCTTTTCAGGTAAGTACGGACTCATTAACAGCCGTGCAAATACCTCTGCTTTTTCGCAGGACAGTTCATTCTCTTTGCTTTCCGCATTGGAGATAATCGGAGAGGACGGAGAACTGGAACGTAAGGCTGATATGTTTTCTAAGAGGACAATTAAGCCGCACACTCCGGTTACTTCTGTTGATACGGCAAGCGAAGCGTTGGCGGTATCTCTTGGAGAAAAAGCCACGATTGATATGGACTATATGATGGAGCTTTCCGGTAAATCGGAGAATGAAATCTTTGAGGACTTAAAGGGTGTTATCTTCCTAAACCCGCTTTATGAGTATGGAAATTCTTACGAACCGAAGTATCTGATGGCTGATGAATACCTTTCGGGTAATGTCAGGGAAAAGCTGAAGATTGCAAAGAACTCGGCAGAACTCTATCCGAAAGATTATAAGGTCAATGTAGAAGCACTTCAAAAGGTGCAGCCGAAAGACCTGACTGCAAGTGAAATTTCCGTGCGACTTGGTGCAACTTGGTTGCCACCGGACGATGTGCAGGAGTTTATCTTTCATTTGCTTGAAACACCACGTTATGCACAGTGGAATATCAAAGTTCACTTCTCTCCATTTACGAGTGAGTGGAATATTGAGGGCAAATCCTATGACAAAGGAAATGTAAGGGCATATAACACTTACGGAACTTCCCGCATCAATGCCTATAAGATTATCGAGGAAACACTGAACTTAAAAGATGTGCGTATCTTTGATTATATCGAAGATGATGAGGGAAAGAAAAAGGCTGTCCTGAATAAAAAGGAAACAGCGATTGCTCAGTCGAAGCAGGAAATGATTAAGCAGGAATTTCAGGACTGGATATGGTCTGACCCTAAACGCAGGGAAAGACTTTGCAAATCCTACAATGAGAAATTCAATAGCGTCAGACCTCGTGAGTATGATGGAAGTCATATCATCTTCAATGGTATGAACCCTGAAATTGAACTCAGGGAACATCAGAAAAATGCGGTTGCCCATATCCTTTACGGAGGAAATACCCTTCTTGCACACGCAGTCGGAGCAGGAAAAACTTTTGAAATGGTGGCGGCAGCACAGGAGTCGAAAAGGCTTGGGCTTTGTAACAAGTCACTGTTTGTTGTACCAAATCACTTGACCGAACAATGGGCGGCTGAGTATTTGCAGCTCTATCCGGCGGCGAATATCCTTGTCGCAACAAAGAAAGATTTTGAAACCAAGAACCGTAAAAAGTTCTGCGGCAGGATTGCAACCGGAGATTATGACGCAGTTATCATCGGACATTCACAGTTTGAGAAAATCCCGATGTCCATTGAAAGACAGAGGGCAATCTTAGAACAGCAGCTTGAGGAGATAACCGGAGGAATTGCGGAACTCAAGCGAAACCGAGGGGAAAACTTCTCCATAAAGCAGCTTGAAAAGTCAAAGAAATCTATCAAGCAGAAACTTGATAAACTCAATGACCAGACGAAAAAAGATGATGTTGTAACCTTTGAGGAACTTGGTGTAGACAGGCTTTTTGTTGATGAAAGCCATTATTATAAGAACCTTTATCTTTATACAAAAATGCGTAATGTGGGCGGTATCGCACAGACGGAAGCACAGAAATCTTCCGACCTCTTTATGAAGTGCCGTTACCTTGATGAGATTACCGGAGGACGAGGAACCGTATTTGCAACGGGTACACCTATCTCAAACAGTATGGTGGAACTCTATACGATACAGCGATATTTGCAGTACAACACGCTTGTGAAAAATGGGTTGCAGCACTTTGATGCCTGGGCTTCCACTTTCGGAGAAACCATTACGGCAGTGGAACTTACACCGGAAGGAACAGGATACAGAGCAAAGACAAGGTTCGCAAAATTCTATAACTTGCCTGAACTAATGGCGATGTTCAAGGAGATAGCGGACATTAAGACAGCGGATATGTTGAACCTGCCAGTACCGGAAGCAAAGTACCATAACATTGCAGTAAAGCCGTCAGAAATGCAGAAAGAGATGGTTGCTTCCCTTGCAGAGAGAGCCGAGCAGGTGCGTGGCGGCGGTGTGGATTCAAGCGTAGATAATATGCTGAAAATCACGAATGACGGAAGAAAACTGGCTCTTGACCAGCGTATGCTAAACGATATGCTGCCTGATTTTGAGGGCAGTAAAATCAATGCCTGCGTCGATAACATCTATCGGATATGGAAAGAAAATGCCGACAAGAAATCAGCACAGCTTGTGTTTTGTGACCTTTCCACGCCGAAGAATGACGGCACATTTTCCGTCTATAACGACATCAGAAAAAAGCTGATTGAGAGAGGTATTCCTGAAAGTGAAGTGAAGTTCATACACGAAGCCGACACGGATATGAAGAAAAAAGAACTGTTCCAAAAGACCCGCAAAGGAGAAGTCAGAGTGCTTCTTGGCTCTACTCAGAAGATGGGAGCAGGAACGAATGTGCAAGACAAACTTATCGCACTTCACGACGTGGATTGTCCGTGGCGACCTTCAGATTTGGAGCAGCGTTCCGGTAGAATTGTCCGTCAGGGCAATGAAAATCCGCAGGTAGATATTTACCGTTATGTAACAGAGCAGACCTTTGATGCATACCTCTATCAGCTTGTGGAAGGTAAGCAGAAGTTCGCAAGTCAGATTATGACGAGCAAATCTCCGGTCAGGTCGGCAGAGGATATTGATGAAACCGCACTGTCCTATGCGGAGATAAAAATGCTTGCAACAGGTAATCCATATATCAAAGAAAAGATGGACTTAGACATTCAAGTACAGAAGCTAAAGATGTTAAAATCCAATTTCTTATCAGAGAAATACGGACTGGAGGATAAGGTCATCAAGTTCTACCCACAACAGATTGCTTACTTGAAATCCCGTGTAGAGGGACTTACAAAAGATGTTGAAACAGCAAAATTACACCCGAAACCGATAGACGAGCAGCCGCTTGGAATGATGGTATCGGGTGTTTCTTATTCCGAAAAAGCCGAAGCAGGTCAGGCAATCATCAATGCCTGCAAGTCAATGAACAGTCCAGATGCGATACTACTTGGCGAGTACCGTGGCTTTCAAATGGAACTGTATTTTGATACGGTGCAGCGTAATTATGGTGTGAAATTAAAGGGCGAAACAAGCAGAGATGTACCGCTTGGCGATGATGCTCATGGTAATATCGTGAGAATAGATAACGGCATAGAACGCTTTGAGGAAGCACTTGCTGATACGAAAAACAGCCTTGAAAATACGGAGAAGCAGTTTGAAACAGCGAAGCAGGAAATCGAAAAGCCGTTTGCAAAGGAGGAAGAATTGAGGGCAAAAACTGCCCGACTTGATGAGCTGAATATCCTGCTCAATATGGATAAAAAGGAAAATGAGATTGTCGGCGGAGAGCCTGATGAGGGCGAAGCAGTCGGCGGCAGAAAGGAGAAATCGTATGAGAGATAAACAGAAAGGCGGTGGTCGATATGCCTTTTATCGCACCTGAGTTAATCATTCAGGCGAAGCAGATGGACTTATTAACCTACCTGAAAAATTATGAACCGTATGAGCTGGTTAAGTTTTCAGGTAACACCTATTGCACCAGAACCCACGACAGTTTGAAGATTTCAAACGGGAAATGGATATGGTGGTCGAGAGGTATCGGTGGCAGGAGTGCTTTGGATTATCTGATTAAGGTCAAAGGTTACAGCTTCCTTGAAGCGGTGGAAACCATTATCGGACACACAGCGATTCAGGCTCCGGTCTATGAAAAGCCACAGACAAAAGAGGAAAATAAACCGCTTCTTCTCCCTGAAAAATGTGCTTCCAACATAGTGATTACAGAGTATCTTTTCGGGAGAGGAATAGATTTTGAAATCATCAATTACTGTATCTCTAATGACCTTATCTTTGAGAGCCTGCCGTATCACAATGTTGTGTTTGTAGGCTATGACGAGAAGAAAGAACCCAAATATGCAGCCTACCGTTCCACGAATAAGCGTAGGATTATGGGCGATTGCAGTGGCAGTAAAAAAGATTATTCTTTTCGGCTTGGTAAGGAAAACTTGGAGGAAGTACACCTCTTTGAGTGTGCCATAGACCTGTTATCCTATGCCACGCTTGCGAAGCTGAACGGGCAGGATTGGAAAGAAATGAGCTTTGTTTCGCTGTCCGGGGTGTATTCTCCGGCAAAGAAAATTGAGGACAGTAAAGTGCCGATTGCACTGGAAAAGTATCTTGGCAGTAACCCATCTGTCAGGAAAATCCGTATCCATTTTGACAATGATATAGCGGGCAGAAAGGCAGCACAGACCTTAAAAACTATTCTGCCGGATAAGTATGAAATCGTTGATGAGCCACCAAAAGCAGGTAAGGACTTCAACGATTTTCTTTGTATGCGGATGGGAATTTACAATAAAAAAATACACGAAAGGAATGAAGAACGATGAATGATTCTAAGATTAAAGTTCTCTTGGTAGAACCGGAAAAGTACCCGAAGGAAATTGTAATCGACGACAGTCTGGAAGCAATGCAGGAGGTTGTCGGCGGGGATATTGAGGAATATATGCCCTATGACGATGACGTTGCAATCATCTGTAATGAGGAAGGAAAGATGAGAGGACTTCCGCTTAACCGTGCAGTTTATGTGCAGGACAATGATAAGAAAGAGATGGTAGATATTATCTGCGGCAAATTCTTTATCTGTTATGCACCGCCTGAGAGTGAGAGTTTTCAGAGCTTGCCGGACGATATGATGAAGAAATACAAGGAACAGTTCAAGTATCCTGAACGCTTTTCTAAGGAAGTGGGCGGCAATATCGTGGCTGAAACTTTTAAGCCGAAATCAAAGGATTATGAGAGATAGTAGACTGAGAACGGGGCAACCCGGAGGAGATGTTTATTCTTAGCGAGCAGACCATTTGGATAAACACAGTTTCCCAAACGGTAAAAGGCTCGTTAGGGGTTGCCCCTAATACCCCGTGAGAAAGGAGAACTTGATTTGAGAGAGTTATTACTTATCGCCGCCGGAATACTGCTCGGCAGTTGTCTTGGCGTTACGATGATGTGCTTATTCCAGATTAACAAAGATTGCAGAGTAAAGAGAAAGGAAGATACCGATTATGAGAAAGAGAAACATTCAGAAGATTGTCCGCTTTAACCGCAAGGAAGCACAGGACTTGGCAGCAAAGGCAAAGAAGGCTTGTCTTTCCGAAGCCGGACTTATCCGTTTACTTATCAGAGGTTACGAACCGAAAGAGAAACCCGATGACCGTTTCTATGATGTGATGAGGGAACTTTCCTCTATCGGTAATAATATCAATCAGCTTGCTGCCAAAGCAAATACACTCGGTTTCATTGATGCACCTATGCTGAAGAATGAAGCTGCGAAGTGGAATAAGTTCCAGTCAGAGATTGAGAGGACATATCTTCGTCCAAATCAGAGCGAAATGAAATGGCAGTAACAAAGTTGTGGTCGGTAACAGAAAGGCTCGGTCAGGTCATTGACTATGCGACCAATCCCGAAAAGACTTCTGCCAAAATCAAAAGGGAGTTTTCAAAGGAACAGTATCAGGCTCTTGCAGATGTTATTGCTTATGCAAAGGACGAAGAAAAAACAGAGCGAGAATTTTATGTTGAGGGTATCAACTGTAATGTGGCGATTGCCCGTGACCAGTTCATAACGGTTAAGGAACAGTACCAAAAGACAGACGGTATCCAAGCCTATCACGGATATTTGAGTTTCAAGGAAACAGATATATCTCCTGAGATGGCACAGAAAATCGGAATGGAATTTGCAAATGAAGTGTGGGGGAAAAGATTTCAGGTCGTTGTGACAACCCACCTGAACACAAAGCACCTGCATTGCCATTTTGTCATCAACTCTATTTCTTTCGTCGATGGGAAACATTTATGGGGAGAGGAAAAGGCGTGGTTCAAATTCCGAAAAGTTGCAGACAGGATTTGTGAGAAGTATGGACTTTACTATGACCCGAATCCGAACCGCAGTAAGCAGTCAGATTATCTGACGATGAAAGAAAAAGCAGATATGCCGACACGCTACTCGGTTGCAAAGGAAGCCATTGATTATGCTATCGACCACAGCAAGACCTTGAAAGAATTTCAGTTTGCTCTCAAGGAAATGGGATATGCCTATAACCTGAGTCCAAGCCGAAAATACTGGACGGTCATTCCAAAGGGATACGATAAGCCGATACGACTGAAAAATCTCGGAGCAGATTATACCAATGACCGGATTGTAGAGCGTATCAAAGAAAATCGTGACAGATGGGCAGAGATTGAGCCGTTCCAGAGGGCGACTTATAAACCAAGACAGTACCGTATGCAGACCAGAGGGCAGAAGCTGAAAAAGAAAGGCGGGCTTTATGGACTGTATCTGTATTACTGTTACAGACTTGGTTATCTGCCCAAGTATAAGAAACAGAATAACGCAAGGCTTCATTATCTTTTGAAAGATGATTTGATGAAGCTCGATAAGATTACTGATGAAGTAAGGCTGCTCGGACGAGAAAATATTTCCACGGACGAACAGCTTTTTTCATATAAGACTTCCTTAGAGGAGCAGATGAAAAATCTGATTGCCGGAAGAACACATCTCCGAAAAAAGATAAGAACAAATATTGATGATGGTCAGCTTCAGGCGGCAAAAGATGAAATCGCTTCTATCAATGGAGAATTGAAAAAACTCCGACGGGAAGTAAAACTCTGCGAGGATATTGCGGAGAGGTCAAAGGTTATGGAAGAAAATCTTGAGCATATCGAAACAGAGGAACAAAAACAGCAGAGAAAGGAGAAATCACGCTATGAACAACGGTGGTGACGCAGCAGAGCAGGTCGTTAGGCTTTCGCTTGAAGGATTTGAAGTTGCTGCAAGATTAAGCGGTTCGGCGGCGAAGAATATCGCATTGCTTTTGGTATCGGTTTTGAAGCAGGAACAAAAGACGAAGGGCAAAGCAAGGCTTACCAATATGATTAAGTCAGGCAAGGAGCTGAAAGTCTTTTCCATTCCGCAAAAGGATTTGAAGAAGTTTACCGAACAGGCAAAACGCTATGGTGTTCTTTATTGTGTCCTCAGAGATAAGAACACAAAGGGAGAGAACGCTCCGGTAGATATTATCGCAAGAGCAGAGGACGCTTCTAAAATTCAGCGTATCGTTGAAAGATTTGAACTTGGCAAAGTGGATAAGGCTTCGATTGTCAGTGAAGCAGAGAAAGCTATCGCAGACCGTGAAGCGGTTGAAAAAGAAAAACCGACTAAATCCAAGAGTGAAATCATTATGGAAGAAGCGGTCAGAAATCCAATGCAGAAAGAGGAGCGAGCAAACGCAAACCCCTCAGTCGCCAAAACAGACAAAAGCCCTCTGTCAAGGCAAAACTCAGAGCCGGTAGAAACGCAATCTGATAAGGGTGTTGCAAAGCCAGTGGAAAAGCCATCGGTCAAAGAGAAACTTGACCGTTACAAGGCACAGGCAAAACAGCAAAAAGAAGCAGAGCGTAAAGAGCCGGAGGTTAAGAAAGACGGCAAGAAGCCGCAGCAGAAAAACGGTCAGACGGTACACCGTCAGCCGAAGAAGAAACCCAAAACAAAAGAGAGGTAATTCACTATGACAAATGATTTCAAACCCGCAAAGGCTGGCGGTAATCAGCCGAGATTATCCAAAGAGGAGTATGCGGAAAAGAAGCGAGCAGAAAAAGAAAAGGTCTATCAGATGATTGACGACGCTGCCCGTGAGATTGTGAGTGACCCTGAGAAGTTCAAGAACTTTCTTGATACGCAGAGTCGAATGGACAGATATTCCGCAGCAAATGCTCTCCTTATTTACAGTCAGTATCCGCAGGCGACACAGCTTAAAGATTTTGATGATTGGGGTAAGGACAATGTGAAGATTACCAAAGGGGCAAAGAGTATTTCTATCCTTGAACCAGTGGAATACACAAGAGCAGATGGTTCTCCGGGTATTTCCTACAATGTCAAAAAGGTATTTGATGTTACGCAGACAAATGGAAGAAAAGCTCCGGCAGTGTCAGCAAACCGTGACCCGAAAGCACTTATCACGACAATGCTTGATGTATCTCCGGTGGAGGTTGCGGCAACCGATGAACTTCCGTATCCGAATATGGCAGCTTTCTATAATAATGAAAAGCAGACCTTGTATGTGAAGCGGAATGTGGGCGACAGCGTAGCAGTTGCTCAGTGTGTCGCTCAGGAACTTGGACACGCACAGCTTTCCATCAACAGCGAAAGTTACAGCCGCAGGGATATGGGCTTTCAGGCAGTGTGTATCGGATATATGATTTGCAAGAAGTATGGCGTAGATACACAGAATTTTGCAATTAACCGTATTCCGGAGGGACTGGCTTCCAAAGAGCCGAAAGAAATCCGTGCGGAGCTTTCCAAGACACGAAATGCAATGGCAGAAATTCACAGTCATATCTCTGATGAAATGTTCCGCAAGAAGCAGGAGCGTTCAAAGGACTATGAGAGATAACGGAGGGCAGATATGGAAAAAGAAAAACTCTACCACATTGCTTTGGACGATTATGAACACGGTGTTGTCATTCGCTCCTTAAACGATGAGAAAACAAAGTTGATGGAGGAAGGCAAGTCCGCAGACGCAGTAGACGACCTGCTTGTAAAAGTCGGAAATGCCCCATTGAAAAAGTTCAAAG
>OCHD01001156.1_pt1 | contig 18604 bp, 10 predicted proteins | sample 1538481 | NCBI WGS metagenome assembly OCHD01 (sample SAMN04571699, study PRJEB22368) | human gut metagenome | biome: human gut; material: stool | host: Homo sapiens | place: Luxembourg | collected 2012-09-07
ATCACCCGGCTGACGGAAGCCAGCGCCGAGTCGTTGATGTTATCGACGATTTTTCCGCTCAGCGAGAAGCTGTTGAAGGCGCTCAGGAAAATGCTGACGATGATAATCACTTTACCAGCACGTAGAACGAAGCCTTTCAGACGCTGCCAGGTCTGGATAATCAGGCTTTTAACGTGTGGTACATGGTAGACCGGCAGCTCCATGACAAACGGCGTCGCTTCACCGCGCATGATGGTGTACTTGAGCATCAGGCCAGTCAGCACCGCCATCACGATACCCAGCATATACAGCGAGAAAACCGCCAGGGCACCGTTCTGCCCGAAGAAGGCAGCCGCGAATACTGCGAAGATAGCCAGACGCGCGCCGCAGGACATAAACGGTGCCATCATGATGGTCATCAGACGTTCACGCGGTGCATCAAGCGTACGTGCGCCCATTACCGACGGTACGTTACAACCGAAACCGACGATCAGCGGCACAAAGGATTTCCCAGGCAAGCCCAGCGCCTGCATCAGGCGGTCCATCACAAACGCCGCACGCGCCATATAGCCGGAGTCCTCAAGGAAGGAGAGGAACAGGTACATCATGCCAATCTGCGGCACCAGTGGCAGCACGGTGTTAATACCGCCACCCAGGCCCTGGGCGAGGAAGATAGTCAGCCAGTCCGGGAAGTGGAGCGTGTAGCCAATCCATTGAATACCATGCACAAATAGCGCCACGGAGCCGACATCAAACAGCGGCTGTAACGCCCCGCCGATGTTGATAGCCAGCAGGAACATCAGGTACATCACAAAGAGGAAAATCGGCAGACCGAGGAAACGGTTGAGCACGATTTTATCTACCGCAGTGGTGAAACGGCTGGGTTCTGCCGTCAGGGTGTTGCTTACCACATCACAGATGGCAGCAATGCACTGGTAACGCGCATCGGCAATGTGCAGCGCCGGATCGTCCATCTCATTACGCAGACGGGCGAGGGCGGCATCAAGATGCTGCGACGCTTCACCGGCGTAGGCGCGGCTGTAGATATCGCCTTCCAGCATTTGCAGGCCCAGCCAGCGACGTTGTTTCAGCGGGATGTCGGAAGGCATCACTTTTGCCAGTGAATCTGCTTCGTTGAGTAGCGGCTGTGCGTAATGTACCAGTTCCACATTCTCGTTAGCTTTATAGCGATCAATCGCCAGCTTGAGCGCTTCAATACCGCGACCACGGGTTGAAACCAGCGGGATCACCGGACAGCCCAGACGCGCCGACAGAGCATCAATTTCAATACGAATATTTTGCTTCTCGGCAATGTCGAGCATGTTCAGTGCCACAATGCAGGGAATGCCGAGTTCCAGCAGTTGTAGCGTCAGGTACAGGTTACGCTCAAGGTTAGACGCATCCACCACGTTAATCAGCAGGTCGGCGTCGCCACTCAAAATGTAGTGACAGGCGATTTGCTCATCGAGCGAGGTCTGCGATGAGATGGTGGTCAGAGAATAGGTGCCGGGCAGGTCCACCAGCGTGACCTGATGATCGGTGGTGGAGAATTGCCCTTCTTTACGTTCGACGGTAACGCCAGCCCAGTTACCTACACGCTGACGTGCGCCAGTGAGCTGGTTAAATAAGGTTGTCTTGCCAGAATTTGGATTACCAATTAAGCCTATGGTTAATTTTTTCATTGTTGTTATCACCGTATTAACAGGAAACCGCTTCCACTTCTAATAAGGCCAGATCTTTTTTGCGTAATACCAGGCTCACACGACGGGTTTCGATATGAATGGGGTCGCCGAGTGGAGCGACGCGCACCACATTAAAAGAGGAGCCAGGTAACATGCCAAGAGAAAGCAGTTTTTGGCGATATGCCGGGCTGATTTCACGGGAAAAGCCAGTGATTTTCCACGCAGTATCTGGAGTGTATTGCATAGGTGCCTACTTGTTTCTCATTAACTGGATAACTACCTCATGGGGCGTTTGACAGCGACATGAGACCAGATGATTTGCCAACAAAGGAGAGATTAAATAATCAACAACACAATGATAATGAGAATGGTTTCTATCAGCAATACTTAAAATGTGTGCGAATGTTGGTTTGAATAATAATCTGACTCAATGTTGATGTGGCTCAAGGTTATATCGCAGCGAAAATATAATTCGAATAGTGAATTACCCGGACTGGCTAATGTTTAATTAAGGTTTCAGTTGTTAATGAAGTGATAAATATTGCCGGAATATATTATGAGTTTGGTTGTGGAATAAAAAGGCCGGAGATATTCTCCGGCACTTTTATGTCAGGCAAGGCGTTCGTTGCCAGATGCGGCGTGAACGCCTTATCGCGCAGGTTTAGGGGCCAGTCCGGGCGTTTAACGTTTTTTGCCCATTGCCGCCGCCAGCGCATCCATCATCGCGCTATTACCGGCAGGCTGCGCTTCACGACCGCGTGGTTTGGCTGCCGGGCGGTTGTTTTGCGGGCGTTCATTACCGCCGCCGCGACGGGCGTTGGTTTCGCCAGGCTGCTCGTCCAGACGCATAGTCAGGGCGATACGTTTACGCTGAAGATCCACTTCCAGCACTTTCACCTTCACAATGTCGCCCGCTTTCACCACGGTATGCGGATCTTCCACAAACTTGTTCGACAATGAAGAGATGTGAACCAGGCCGTCCTGATGCACGCCGATATCGACAAACGCGCCAAAGTTGGTGACGTTGGTCACCGCACCTTCGAGGATCATACCCGGTTGCAGGTCGTTCATTGTCTCGACGCCATCGGCAAACTGAGCGGTTTTAAATTCCGGACGCGGATCGCGACCCGGTTTTTCCAGCTCTTTGATGATGTCAGTTACTGTCGGCACACCGAATTTTTCATCAGTAAAGTCAGACGCTTTCAGGTTACGCAGTTCGCTGCTGTTACCCATCAGATCTTTCAGTGCCTGCTGTGTTGCTGCCAGAATGCGTTCCACCACCGGATAGGCTTCCGGGTGGACGGTAGAAGCATCCAGCGGGTTATCACCGTGGTTAATGCGCAAGAAGCCCGCGCACTGCTCGAAGGCTTTCGGCCCCAGACGGCTGACTTTCAGCAGTTGCTGACGGTTCTGGAACTGGCCGTTCTCATCGCGCCAGGCCACGATGTTTTGCGCCATCATGCGCGTCAGGCCCGCCACGCGGGTTAACAGCGGAACAGAAGCAGTGTTGAGATCGACGCCAACGGCGTTTACGCAGTCTTCTACTACTGCGTCCAGTTTGCGGGCCAGTTGCGTCTGGCTGACGTCATGCTGATACTGACCTACGCCGATAGATTTCGGATCGATTTTCACCAGCTCCGCCAGCGGATCCTGCAAACGGCGGGCGATAGACACCGCGCCACGCAGCGAAACGTCGAGATCCGGGAACTCCTGCGCTGCCAGCTCGGAAGCTGAGTAAACCGACGCGCCAGCTTCGCTGACGATCACTTTCTGTGCGGTCACTTTCGGGAACTGCTTCTGCACGTCGAGATAGAAACGTTCAGTTTCGCGGGAAGCTGTACCGTTGCCGATCGCCACCAGTTCAACGTTATGTTTTTCACACAAGGCAGCAACGGTCATCGCTGCTTTTGCGGCTTGTCCGGTGTGCGGGTAAATGGTATCGGTCGCTACCAGTTTGCCAGTGGCATCGACCACCGCCACTTTTACCCCAGTACGCAGACCCGGATCGAGGCCCATCGTTGCACGCAGTCCGGCAGGGGCCGCCATCAGCAGATCGTGCAGGTTACGGGCAAAGACGTTGATTGCTTCATCTTCCGCGCGTTCGCGCACGGTACCCATCAGTTCGGTTTCCAGATGCATCAGCACCTTGATGCGCCAGGTCCAGCTCACTACGCCTTTGCGCCAGCTATCCGCCGGGGCATTGTTCAGGCGTAGGCCAAGGTGATCCATGATGATTTGCTCGCAATAGCTCTCTTTGGGCGGCTCATCGAACTGCGGATCGGCATTCAGCGAAAGCTGGAGTACGCCTTCGTTACGCCCACGGAACATCGCCAGCGCGCGGTGAGAAGGCACCGTGGACAACGGTTCGTGATGATCGAAATAGTCGCGGAATTTCGCCCCTTCCTCTTCTTTACCGCTCACCACCGTAGAAACCAAATGCGCGTTCTTCCACAGATAATCACGCACTTTCGCCAGCAGCGCGGCATCTTCGGCAAACCGTTCCATCAGGATATAGCGCGCGCCATCCAGCGCGGCTTTGGTATCTGCCACGCCTTTATCGGCATCAACATATTGTGCAGCGGCGACTTCTGGCGTGTGTGACGGATCGCTCCACAGCAGGTCAGCCAACGGCTCAAGCCCTGCTTCAATGGCGATTTGCCCGCGGGTGCGGCGTTTAGGTTTGTAGGGCAGGTAGAGGTCTTCGAGTTCGGTTTTGCTTAGGGTGGCGTTGATGGCCTTCGCCAGATCATCGGTGAGTTTGCCTTGCTCGGAAATGGACTTGAGGATCGCCTGACGTCTCTCTTCCAGCTCGCGCAGATAGCTCAGACGCGTTTCCAGATTACGCAGCTGCGTGTCATCCAGACCGCCGGTGATTTCCTTACGATAACGTGCGATAAACGGCACGGTATTCCCTTCGTCAAGCAGGCGAACGGCAGCGTCAACCTGTTCCGGGCGCGCCTGAATTTCACCCGCAATAATGCGGCAGAACGAATCATTCATCATGGTTTGAGTTCATCTTTTCGGATCAAAAATCAGGGGATAGTTATACGGACTGGCTGGCAAAAATGCCAGCCATCGGCAGGAGGTTAAGACTCTTCCTTACGGTTTCACGTACTCGATAGCATTAACATACCAGCTCGCTTCCCCGGCAGGGGTATTCACCACCGCCAGATCGCCGACTTCTTTTTTCAGCAATGCGCGGGCCATCGGGGAATCGATAGAGATGTAATCTTTACGGCCAAAAATTTCATCGTAGCCGACAATACGGAAACGGTGAGTCACGCCATCGTCGTTTTCAATCTCCACCCACGCGCCAAAAAAGACTTTGCCTTCCTGCTGAGGGGAGTAATCGACGATTTTGAGATTTTCCAGGCATTTAGTGAGATAGCGCACGCGACGGTCGATTTCACGCAGACGCTTTTTATTATACTGATAGTCAGCATTTTCGCTGCGGTCGCCCAGACTTGCGGCCCAGGTCACCTTTTTTGTGACCTCCGGGCGTTCTTCACGCCAGAGATAATTAAGCTCTTGTTTGAGTTTTTCATACCCTTCCCGGGTAACCAGGGGCGTTTTCATCTCGTTGATTCCCTTTGTCTGTTTGATAATGCGCACATTGGGTATAACGTGATCATATCAACAGAATCAATAATGTTTCGCCGAATAAATTGTATACTTAAGCTGCTGTTTAATATGCTTTGTAACAATTTAGGCTGAAATTCATACCAGATTTAGCTGGTGACGAACGTGAGCTTTTTTAAGAATACACGCTTACAAATTGTTGCGAACCTTTGGGAGTACAAACAATGCAAGAGAACTACAAGATTCTGGTGGTCGATGACGACATGCGCCTGCGTGCGCTGCTGGAACGTTATCTCACCGAACAAGGCTTCCAGGTTCGAAGCGTCGCTAATGCAGAACAGATGGATCGCCTGCTGACTCGTGAATCTTTCCATCTTATGGTACTGGATTTAATGTTACCTGGTGAAGATGGCTTGTCGATTTGCCGACGTCTTCGTAGTCAGAGCAACCCGATGCCGATCATTATGGTGACGGCGAAAGGGGAAGAAGTGGACCGTATCGTAGGCCTGGAGATTGGCGCTGACGACTACATTCCAAAACCGTTTAACCCGCGTGAACTGCTGGCCCGTATCCGTGCGGTGCTGCGTCGTCAGGCGAACGAACTGCCAGGCGCACCGTCACAGGAAGAGGCGGTAATTGCTTTCGGTAAGTTCAAACTTAACCTCGGTACGCGCGAAATGTTCCGCGAAGACGAGCCGATGCCGCTCACCAGCGGTGAGTTTGCGGTACTGAAGGCACTGGTCAGCCATCCGCGTGAGCCGCTCTCCCGCGATAAGCTGATGAACCTTGCCCGTGGTCGTGAATATTCCGCAATGGAACGCTCCATCGACGTGCAGATTTCGCGTCTGCGCCGCATGGTGGAAGAAGATCCAGCGCATCCGCGTTACATTCAGACCGTCTGGGGTCTGGGCTACGTCTTTGTACCGGACGGCTCTAAAGCATGAGGCGATTGCGCTTCTCGCCACGAAGTTCATTTGCCCGTACGTTATTGCTCATCGTCACCTTGCTGTTCGCCAGCCTGGTGACGACTTATCTGGTGGTGCTGAACTTCGCGATTTTGCCGAGCCTCCAGCAGTTTAATAAAGTCCTCGCGTACGAAGTGCGTATGTTGATGACCGACAAACTGCAACTGGAGGACGGCACGCAGTTGGTTGTGCCTCCCGCTTTCCGTCGGGAGATCTACCGTGAGCTGGGGATCTCTCTCTACTCCAACGAGGCTGCCGAAGAGGCAGGTCTGCGTTGGGCGCAACACTATGAATTCTTAAGCCATCAGATGGCGCAGCAACTGGGCGGCCCGACGGAAGTGCGCGTTGAGGTCAACAAAAGTTCGCCTGTCGTCTGGCTGAAAACCTGGCTGTCGCCCAATATCTGGGTACGCGTGCCGCTGACCGAAATTCATCAGGGCGATTTCTCTCCGCTGTTCCGCTATACGCTGGCGATTATGCTATTGGCGATAGGCGGGGCGTGGCTGTTTATTCGTATCCAGAACCGACCGTTGGTCGATCTCGAACACGCAGCCTTGCAGGTTGGTAAAGGGATTATTCCGCCGCCGCTGCGTGAGTATGGCGCGTCCGAGGTGCGTTCCGTTACCCGTGCCTTTAACCATATGGCGGCTGGTGTTAAGCAACTGGCGGATGACCGCACGCTGCTGACGCGTATTCGCCTGGCGACTGAGATGATGAGCGAGCAGGATGGCTATCTGGCAGAATCGATCAATAAAGATATCGAAGAGTGCAACGCCATCATTGAGCAGTTTATCGACTACCTGCGCACCGGGCAGGAGATGCCGATGGAAATGGCGGATCTTAATGCAGTACTCGGTGAGGTGATTGCTGCCGAAAGTGGCTATGAGCGGGAAATTGAAACCGCGCTTTACCCCGGCAGCATTGAAGTGAAAATGCACCCGCTGTCGATCAAACGCGCGGTGGCGAATATGGTGGTCAACGCCGCCCGTTATGGCAATGGCTGGATCAAAGTCAGCAGCGGAACGGAGCCGAATCGCGCCTGGTTCCAGGTGGAAGATGACGGTCCGGGAATTGCGCCGGAACAACGTAAGCACCTGTTCCAGCCGTTTGTCCGCGGCGACAGTGCGCGCACCATTAGCGGCACGGGATTAGGGCTGGCAATTGTGCAGCGTATCGTGGATAACCATAACGGGATGCTGGAGCTTGGCACCAGCGAGCGGGGCGGGCTTTCCATTCGCGCCTGGCTGCCAGTGCCGGTAACGCGGGCGCAGGGCACGACAAAAGAAGGGTAAATAAACGGGAGGCGAAGGTGCCTCCCGTTTTGCTTTCTATAAGATACTGGATAGATATTCTCCAGCTTCAAATCATTACAGTTTCGGACCAGCCGCTACCAGCGCGGCACCCGCAGGGGTGTCGGTGTATTTATCGAAGTTGTCGATAAACAGTTTCGCCAGGGTTTCGGCTTTTTCCTGCCACTGTTCCGGAGAAGCGTAGGTGTTACGCGGATCGAGAATCTTCGTGTCTACGCCCGGCAGTTCGGTTGGGATCGCCAGGTTAAACATCGGCAGAGTGAAGGTTTCTGCATTATCCAGCGAACCGTTGAGGATGGCGTCGATAATGGCGCGGGTATCTTTAATCGAGATACGTTTGCCAGTGCCGTTCCAGCCAGTGTTAACCAGATAAGCCTGCGCGCCCGCCGCCTGCATACGTTTCACCAGCACTTCTGCGTACTGAGTCGGGTGCAGCGACAGGAATGCCGCGCCGAAGCAAGCGGAGAAGGTTGGCGTCGGTTCGGTGATGCCACGCTCAGTACCGGCCAGTTTGGCGGTGAAGCCAGAGAGGAAGTGATACTGGGTTTGATCGGCAGTCAGGCGAGAAACCGGCGGCAACACGCCGAAAGCATCAGCAGTCAGGAAGATAACCTTAGTCGCGTGGCCCGCTTTGGAAACCGGCTTAACAATGTTATCGATGTGATAGATCGGATAAGAAACGCGGGTGTTCTCGGTTTTTGAACCATCATCAAAGTCGATAGTGCCATCTTCACGCACGGTGACGTTTTCCAGCAACGCATCACGACGGATAGCGTTGTAGATTTCAGGTTCCGCTTCTTTCGACAGCTTGATAGTTTTTGCGTAGCAGCCGCCTTCGAAGTTAAACACGCCGTCATCGTCCCAGCCGTGTTCGTCATCGCCAATCAGGCGACGTTTCGGGTCGGTGGAAAGGGTGGTTTTACCGGTGCCGGAAAGGCCGAAGAACACCGCAACATCGCCTTTCTCACCAACGTTGGCGGAGCAGTGCATAGAAGCGATACCTTTCAGCGGCAGCAGGTAGTTCATCATCGAGAACATCCCTTTCTTCATTTCGCCGCCGTACCAGGTGCCGCCAATCAGCTGCATGCGCTCGGTCAGGTTAAACGCCACGAAGTTTTCGGAGTTGAGACCCTGTTCTTTCCACTGCGGGTTAGTGCACTTCGCGCCGTTCATAACGATAAAGTCTGGTTTGAAACCTGCCAGTTCTTCATCGCTCGGGCGAATAAACATGTTTTTGACAAAATGCGCCTGCCAGGCCACTTCGGTGATGAAACGGACGGAAAGACGAGTATCCGGGTTCGCACCACAGAAAGCGTCGACAACGAACAGACGTTTGCCGGAAAGCTGCCTGGTCACCAGGCCTTTCAGATGCTGCCAGGTTTCCGGAGAGAGAGGTTTGTTGTCGTTCTTACCTTTGCCTTTGTCTGCCCACCAGAAAGTATCGCGAGTGGTATCGTCACGGACGATATACTTATCTTTTGGTGAACGACCGGTGAAGATCCCGGTATCGACGGCAACGGCACCCAGATTAGTTAACACCCCGCGCTCATAACCTGTCAGGCTCGGATCGAGCTCTTCCTGATACAGCAGGTCGTAGCTTGGGTTGTAAACGATATCATGTACGTCACTGATACCATAAGCCTCGAGTTCTTGCGGGGTCAAACCATTGTTAACGCGCATTTCACTGCTCCTTAGCCAATATGTATTGCCTGAATAGTAAAGTCTTTTTGGGGGTGTTAACCGCGACAAGGCTCATAGATTTACGTATCTGGAGAAATTCATATTTGACAAAAAACTCCGTGATTCCTGTCACGAAACGGTTGCTATTATCGCAGAAATAGCATTTTAGGTGTGGAAAATGTTCTCAAAAGGTTAAATCTTGGTTTATATGGCGGGAATATTGTGAGTGGAATCGCATTCCTGAATGAAATTGATGCAAATTCAACCGGTAAAGTATCGATTCACCACGCTAACTTTTTTTGATTATTTTCTGAAAAAAGCAAAATACTACTGCCCGGATGCGATAATTAACCCACCTTTTGATTCTGGATAACCAACATGGATAACGTTGAACTTTCACCCGCAACACGCTGGGGGATGATTGCTACCGGATTACTTCAGGGTCTGGTTTGCTACCTGCTGATCGCCTGGCTTTCCGGAAAAAATCACAGTTGGATTGTTTATGGCGTGCCTGCGACCGTCGCGTTTTCATCCGTTTTACTCTTCTCCGTGATCTCTTTTAAACAGAAGCGCCTTTGGGGATGGCTGGCGCTAGTGTTTATTGCCACGCTGGGGATGAGCGGCTGGCTGAAGTGGCAAACTGATGGCATGAACCCCTGGAGAGCTGAAAAGGCGCTTTGGGATTTTGGTTGCTATCTGCTGTTGATGGCAATGTTGTTGCTACCGTGGATACAACAAAGCCTTCGCATCCGCAATGACAGTAGCCGCTATCGCTATTTTTACCAGTCAGTATGGCATAACGTACTTATATTACTGGTGATTTTTCTCGCCAATGGCTTGACGTGGCTGGTGCTTTTACTGTGGAGTGAGTTGTTTAAACTTGTTGGCATCACGTTTTTCAATACGCTCTTTTTTGCAACCGACTGGTTTATTTATCTCACGTTAGGTCTGGTTACCGCGCTGGCGGTGATCCTCGCGCGAACACAGTCACGTTTAATCGACTCTATTCAAAAGTTGTTCACGTTAATCGCCACGGGGTTGCTGCCGTTAGTATCATTGCTAACCCTGATGTTTATCATCACCCTGCCGTTTACGGGCCTGAGCGCGATTTCTCGCCACATCTCCGCCGCCGGGTTGCTGTTGACGCTGGCCTTTTTGCAATTGATCTTAATGGCTATTGTCCGCGATCCGCAAAAAGCGTCACTTCCCTGGACAGGGCCGTTGCGTTGCCTGATTAAAACCGCTTTGCTGGTTGCTCCGCTGTATGTGTTCGTCGCCGCCTGGGCGTTATGGCTGCGGGTCGCTCAGTACGGCTGGACTGTCGACCGCTTGCAGGGCGTGCTGGCGGTGCTGGTGTTACTGGTGTGGTCGCTGGGGTATTTTGTCAGCATCGTCTGGCGTAAAGGGCAAAATCCCGTTGTTCTTCAGGGCAAAGTGAACCTTGCGGTTTCGTTATTGGTGTTGGTGATACTGGTGCTTCTTAATTCGCCGGTGCTGGACAGTATGCGCATTAGCGTGAACAGCCATATGGCGCGTTATCAGAGCGGCAAAAACACGTCAGACCAGGTAACTATCTACATGCTCGAGCAGAGCGGTCGCTATGGACGTGCTGCGCTTGAGTCGCTGAAAAGCGATGCCGGGTTTATGAAAGACCCGAAACGCGCGCGGGATCTGCTGATGGCGTTAGATGGAGAGCAACATCTTCAGCAACAGGTATCGGAAAAAGTATTAGCCGATAATGTGTTAATTGCCCCTGGTTCTGTTAAACCGGATGCGACATTCTGGTCGGCCTTAATCCAGGATCGCTATAACGTGATGACCTGTATTGAAAAAGACGCCTGCGTCCTGGTCGAGCAAGATCTGAATAGTGATGGTCAGGCGGAGCGGATCCTGTTTGCTTTTAATGATGACAGAGTCATTGTCTATGGCTTTGACTCAGACAGAAAAGAATGGGACGCGCTTGATATGAGTTTACTTCCGAACGAAATAACGAAAGAAAAATTACTCACAGCTGCGAAGGATGGAAAACTGGGGACGAAGCCTAAAGCGTGGCGCGATCTGACGGTAGATGGTGAAACGCTGGAAATAAACTTAAGTAAGTGACAACGCTTTTATCGGATACGACGCTGTATCTGACCAACAATAATTTGCGATTTATTTCATAGGCCTGGTAAGCGCAGCACATCAGGCCATTACGTCGTAAAATCCGGCAGAGCCCTCTCTGCCGGACATACTCATTAATGAACTTGCGGATCTGCCGGAGACGCGTTGTTGCGGATTTCAGCAATATCCATCGCATTGAACAGATAGTGGTTACCGCAGTAATCACAATGCATGTCAATTTCGCCATCTTCCGCCAGGATGCTATCGACTTCTTCATCAGGCAGCGTTTTCAGTGCATCGGCGCAACGTTCACGCGAGCAGGTGCATTTGAACTCCACATCCTGCGGATCGTAAACCGTCACCTCTTCTTCGTGATACAAACGCCACAACACTTCGTTTGCCGGTAAGGTCAGCAGTTCTTCGGTTTTGATGGTTTCGGTTAGCGTCGCCAGGTGGTCAAAGTCGTCCTGCTGGGCATTTTGCGCAGGCATTACCTGCAACAACATACCGCCTGCAGCCGGTTTGCCGTCTACGTCGCCGGTGCGAATAAACAGGCGCGTCGGCAGCTGTTCAGAACGCATAAAGTAATCTTCCAGGCAGGCCGCCAGGGTATCACCTTCCAGACCAACTACGCCCTGATAGCGTTCGCCTTCGCTCGGGGTAATGGTGATCACCACGTAACCATTGCCGACCAGCGTTTTCAGGTCGGCATTTTCTGGAATTTCGCCCTGCACGCGCGCCACACCGCGCATTTGCTGGTTATTGTTACCGTTAATAACCGCCAGATTCATCGGACCGTCGCCCTGCAGCTGTACGGTGATATCACCATCAAACTTCAGCGTAGCGGTTAACAGGCTGGTCGCAACCAGCAGTTCTGCCAGCACGTTTTTGACGGGCTGCGGATAATCGTGGTTCTCAAGGATCTGTTGCAGGGTTTCCGAAACGGTTACCAGTTCGCCGCGAACGGCAAAATTTTCAAACAGATAGCGATGTAATTGGTCATGTTGCGGCATAATCATCTCTCTTGCAGGTGACAGTTATTCACTGTCGCCGTGTTTAAATCGTAACAGGTCGCGGCGCTCTTTTTTGTCCGGGCGTCGGTCCGGGTGCGGCATGGTTAAGGCATTAAGTTTACGTGCCATCGCCATTTTTTCGCGTTTCTCTACACTTTCCGCAGTCTCTTCATACAGCAAGGCTGCCTCGCTGGCGGGGCGACGCTGTTCAGTAATCGCCTTTACAATCACCGTGCGTTCGTCATTTCCTTGGCGCAGAGTGAGCGTGGCATTCAGCTCGACGATTTTGCTCGGCTTGCTGCGCTGCCCGTTGTAATGCACCTTACCGCCTTCAATCATTTCACGGGCCAGCGCGCGGGTTTTATAAAAACGGGCAGCCCATAGCCATTTATCCAGTCGAACCTCAACAGCAGGTTTTTCTTTCATGGCGTCTCCTTCACATTAGCGAGGGGATCAGGCGGCGGTAGTCATTCAGTGACGGATGGCGTTGATACTGTTTCTCGGCAATCCCGGAATCAGGATTAGTCACGCCGAGGCAGTAACGAATACCAAATTGCGCGGCAGCATCGAGAATCGCTTCGCTGTCATCAATAAACAGCGTTCTTTCAGCTTTCAGACCCGTAGCTTCGGCCACCGCATGCCATAACCGCTGATCCTCTTTCGGATAACCAAATGTGTGGGTGGAAAGTAACAAATCAAGGTGTGCGTCCAGACCCGTATGCTCAAGTTTTACCGCCAGGTTGTGCGGATGAGCATTGGTGAGCAAAATTCGCTGCTTACCGCTGGCTTTCAGTGCCTCAAGAAACGGAATGGTATCTTCACGCAGTACGGCGCGCGGTCCCATCTCGGTGGTCATCGCATAGATATCCAGACCCAGTTGCTCACTCCAGTAATCAAGACAGTACCAGTTTAGCGTATGCTGTACGTCGTGATATTGCTGGCGCATATATTCCATCGCTTCCTGTGGCGTAACCCCGTTTTTCGCGCCCCATGTTTCAGGCACCAGCTTTTGCCAGAAATAGTTATCGAAGGCGAGGTCGAGCAACGTGCCGTCCATATCCAGCAGAACGGTATCTACGTCCTGCCAGGCAATGTTGATATGCATGAGGGAAATCTCCAGAGTGAAGCAATTTGCGCGACAGGGTAGCATAACCTGCCGCGCAAACGTGTTATTCGATAAGGCTTTCTGAAGGGGTGATCAGTTGCGGGTTCAGGCAGCTTTCATAATAGGCCTGAATCTCCATCATGCGAGTGCGATGACGCTGGTAACGACGCCAGGCCTGTACGCCATTGTAAATGGCGCTACCCAGCATCGTCAGTAGCAGCAATGTGGTGCTGAGATAGCGCCACAGGCCGGAACGATCCGGGATCGGATGAAGGCCAATATGCTGCGTACCATTGGCGTCAGTGAAGATTTTTGTGACGATACCTTCGGCGTTAAACGGCGTATGCATCAGCATTTGTGCCAGTTTCTGGAAAGCGTTCCACTGTTCTTGCGGCGGGTAGTCGTAAAGTGATGCCGAAGGCCAGGGCTGATCAACAAAATCGCTGCCTTCGTCGCTGACAATCAGGAATCCGCCGGGGGCCGGACTGTTTAGTGATTGTGCCGCTCGCGCCGTTTCATGCGTGATAAACGGCGCGGTGGAGGTTGCCACCAGGTTATCCAGCGATTCCGCACTCACCGGGCGTAATAACACATTCACGCCATCGAGCTTCCCGGCGTTGGCGCGTTTTACCAGCGCGTCCCAGTCTTTACTGTTGCCGAGATTGACCAGCGCATTTTTCAGTCGCACACAGTCATCTTTGGCAGAACATAAATCCGCTGTCTTCAGTACAATGTCGCCAAAATCATCAAGCAATACCATGCCGGATTTTTGAATTGCTGAACGTAATGAGGCACTGACGCGAGATTCATCTTCCGGTTTAGGGTGCAGCTGGCGATTAACTGCTTCAGTCAATGCCGTCGCTTTGTTGACCAGTTCAGATTCTGGTAATGGCAATGAGCGGGCGTCGTTCCAGATGATCTGCGAGCAGTCAAACGGTAAAAAAGGTGAATTGGTTTTCGCGCTCCAGGTTCCGGAAGTGCGAATATTACACATTCCCGTACCGCTAATACGCAATGTATCGCCTACCCGCACGCCAGCGTCAGCCAGTTGTTTTACGCTGGTGGCTTCAATGATCTGTGCGCCTTTCATCCATGAGAGAGTGAATTTCAGCGGCATATCCAGCGGGATCCAGAATAACAGCATAAACAGCACCAGCAGCGAGCCCGCAGCGATAATCGTACTGCGCAGCCAGTGCTGTAACGGAAAGTTTTTTACTTCATCATGCAGCGAAAGATATCGTCCCTGACGCACTACGTGGCGGTCGAGATAGATATCAATATCGGTTTGTTGACCGAGATCCTGAGCAATGTATGGCTGCCAGTGTGCGGGATAGACCAGGTCGATAATACCGAGTGAAATATTGTTGATCTGTTCCTGATCGTTTTCGCCAAACAATCCCCAACGACGGGGTGTACCGCGCAGACAATGAATTTCCCGCAGGGAGGATTTTGCCGGGGGCGCGAATAGCCCCCACAGACCTGCGCCCAGCAGCAGTAACGCGCCGCCTGCCAGCCACGGAACAAAGACATCCGGGGTAATCAGGCAGAAAAAGAACATCAGGAAAGAGGCGACGATCAGCAACGCTTCACGCAGCCCGCGCGGACGACTCAGCGCATATTCTTCATGCGTTTCTTTGCGAATATTGAGTAGCTCGATTTGCTCACTCTCTTCTCCGCGAATCGACGCCTGCGTGGACGGAACAGGTTGCAAGGCATAGCCGCGAGTTTCCTGCATGTACTCCTGCAGCGTATGACCGTTGAGTGAAATAACCAGCGGCAGCGAATCGGTATGAATCAGTTCAACGGTATTCTCATCGTTGATGTACTGTTCCCAGAAAGGGGGCAGGTGGACTTCTACCGAATCGAGGTAGTAACGCCATTTATTCGGATCGTCGGTAGAGATGCCGTAACGTGTGATAGCGTGTGTCAGCATCATGACGTTGTTGCTTTCGGCATTCAGCGCCAGAGAGATCGGTGCCGCGCTGGCTCCCGTTGGGCCAGGCACCTGTAATACCTGCGTCAGGCTCTCAAGATAATTTTCAACGGCGCTACGTTCTTCAGGTGTGAGTTTACGCGTTTGCGCATCCGCGAAGGCGTTGGTCCAGGGCAGCTGACGCCGTCTGGATCGCACTTTTATCAGCCATCCCGCAAGTAGTGAGCAGGCCAGCAAAGCAGCTAAAAAAATCACAATGGTGCTCATGCTTTCCCCATCTTACTTAGTCTGTCAGGCGTGGTCAGTCGCACCGGACACAATACATGATTCTGCGGTTGGCTATCGGCAAGCGTGGAGTTTAACTTGAGCATCATTAAGCACATCACAGTAACCGCTGATCATAGCAAACCCTCTGAAGGCGGAATATCAGCAAATTCCTGGAGTTATTTCAACCTATTGACTTTCAATTTGATTTGAGGACGATTATTTATTAAGTTACATAAATGTAAATAACATGCAATTCACATTGCCGAAAGCGTGTCCGATATCGCACAATAACCGCTGATTTCACAGCATAGATCCCACGATGAGCAAATCATTACAAAAACCCACCATTCTGAATGTTGAAACTGTAGCCCGTTCCCGACTGTTTACCGTCGAAAGCGTGGATCTGGAGTTCAGCAATGGCGTGCGGCGTGTTTATGAACGAATGCGTCCAACCAACCGGGAAGCAGTGATGATTGTGCCGATTGTGGACGATCACCTGATCCTGATCCGCGAATACGCAGTGGGAACTGAATCCTACGAATTAGGTTTTTCGAAAGGATTAATTGATCCGGGTGAAAGCGTCTACGAAGCCGCTAACCGCGAGCTAAAAGAAGAGGTTGGATTTGGAGCGAACGATCTGACTTTTTTGAAGAAGCTCAGCATGGCACCGTCTTACTTTTCCAGCAAAATGAATATCGTGGTAGCGCAAGATCTCTACCCGGAATCACTGGAAGGCGATGAGCCAGAGCCGCTACCACAGGTGCGCTGGCCGCTGGCGCATATGATGGATTTGCTGGAAGACCCTGACTTCAATGAAGCGCGCAATGTCAGTGCGCTGTTCCTCGTGCGCGAATGGTTGAAAGGGCAGGGGCGAGTGTAAATGCGTGAAGTTTGCCTGATGCACAATGTTTATCAGGCTTATGGGGTTTCTGCAATTTATTGAGTTTTCACGATTTTGTTAGCCGGATAACGCGTTCACGCCGTATCCGGCATAAACAAGTGCACTTTGTCAGCAAACTGAAAAGGCGCCGAAGCGCCTTTTTAATCAGAACAATTCCTGTGCCTCGCCATTATCGATAATGGTCGTTCCCACCTCGTGCACTGCCTGTTGTGTCGGCTGCGTACCTTCGATGAAATACTCTTCGCGGCTGTTGCCACCATTAGCTAACTGCCCGGTGCTGCGATCGATATTCACCGTCACAATACCCGGTGGCGGCGTCAGCGGCTGCTCCGGCACACCTTCAAGAACGGCTTTCATATAAGCGTCCCATGCAGGCTGGGCACTCTTGGCACCGCCTTCGTAACCTGAGATCTGATCTTTAATCGCTCCGGAAGCCGTTGTATGACCGAGATTACGACGGTGATCATCAAAGCCAATCCAGACCGAGGTCACAACGCCCGGACCGTAACCCGAGAACCACGCATCTTTCGAACTGTTAGTGGTCCCGGTTTTCCCGCCGATATCGCGACGCTGCAAATCACGACCTGCACGCCAGCCAGTACCCTGCCAGCCTGGCTCACCAAAGATATTGGTGTTCAAAGCACTCTTAATCAGGAATGCCAGCGGAGTGTTGATGACGTGCGGTGCGTACTCCTGCGCGCCAGTCTTCGCCACTAACGCCTGATTTGCCTGCTCCAGCTGCGGCATTGGTACAGAAACATTCTGCTGCTCGCGGGAGATAGCGACATCTTCAACATCGTTATTTTCCAGCACGTTCGATTTCTGCGTATCACCGTAAATCACCGGAATATCGCATTCCGGGCAGGCTACTTTCGGTTTCGCTTCGAAAATCACGCCGCCCTGATCGTTTTCAATTTTGCTGATAAACCACGGGTCCACCAGGAAGCCGCCGTTCGCCATGACCGCGTAGCCGCGCGCCACCTGCATTGGGGTGAAGGACGCTGAACCCAGCGCCAGCGATTCGGTGTGGACAATGTTTTGTGCCGGGAAGCCGAAGCGTTGCAGATATTCTGCAGCGTAGTCGACGCCCATCGCCCGCATTGCGCGTACCATCACCACGTTTTTCGACTGACCCAGCCCCTGACGTAAGCGAATTGGACCGGCATATTGTGGCGGCGAGTTCTTCGGCTGCCAGTCAGAACCGGCACCTGCATCCCAGCGGGAAATTGGCACATCGTTCAACATACTTGCCAGCGTCAGACCTTTATCCATCGCCGCGGTGTAGAGGAACGGTTTGATGTTGGAACCCACCTGACGCAGTGCCTGGGTGGCGCGGTTAAACTTGCTCTGATTGAAATCAAAGCCACCGACCAGCGCCATAACGGCACCATTTTGCGGATTGATCGACACCAGCGCCGAGTTCACTTCCGGCACTTGTGCCAGCCACCATGCATCGCCGACCTGACGAACCCAGATTTGCTGTCCCGTTTGCAGAACATCGGTCACTTTACGCGGCGTCGGTCCCTGCTGAGTATCCGAACGGTAAGGACGCGCCCAGCGAACGCCGTCCATACTCAATGCGACAGTCGACCCGTCCGCCAGCATTGCCGTCGCTTCCTGAGGATTGGCGCTGGTGACTGCGGCAGGCAGCAGCGGACCATAGGTCGGCAGCGCCTTCAGCGTATCGGTAATCTTGTTGTTATCCCACGCCGACTCGCCCACTTTCCACAGCACATTTGCCGGGCCGCGATAGCCGTGGCGCATGTCGTAGTCCAGCACGTTATTACGTACCGCCTGCTGCGCGGCCTGCTGCACTTTGCGGGTGATGGTGGTGTAAATGCGATAACCGTCTTCATAGGCACTTTCGCCATAACGGTTATACATCTCCTGGCGCACCATTTCGCTCAGGTACGGCGCAGAGAAAGCAATCTCCGGCGCGTGATAGTTAGCGTTAATCGCCTCAGTGCGTGTCTGATCGAACTGTTGTTGGGTGATATACCCTTCATCCAGCATCCGCGACAGCACGACGTTACGCCGCGCGACGGCACGATCCATCGAGTAGAGCGGGTTGAAGGTGGAAGGCGCTT
>OCHD01001170.1_pt1 | contig 18389 bp, 15 predicted proteins | sample 1538481 | NCBI WGS metagenome assembly OCHD01 (sample SAMN04571699, study PRJEB22368) | human gut metagenome | biome: human gut; material: stool | host: Homo sapiens | place: Luxembourg | collected 2012-09-07
CCCGCAGCAACTCCCGGAAACGGCAGTCAAACTGGACGGCGTTAATCGCGTCGCACCTATTACTACCGGTGATGTGGTACTGCAAAGCGCGCGCAGCGTGGCGGTCGGGGTGATGCTCGGTATCGACCCGGCGCAAAAAGATCCACTTACACCGTATCTGGTCAATGTGAAACAAACTGACCTCGAGCCGGGGAAATATAATGTCATCCTCGGCGAACAACTTGCCTCACAGCTAGGCGTTAATCGCGGTGATCAAATCCGCGTGATGGTACCATCTGCCAGCCAGTTCACGCCGATGGGGCGTATTCCAAGCCAGCGCCTGTTCAATGTGATTGGCACTTTCGCCGCCAACAGTGAAGTCGATGGCTATGAAATGCTGGTGAATATTGAGGATGCCTCGCGTCTGATGCGTTATCCGGCAGGCAATATTACCGGCTGGCGTTTGTGGCTGGATGAGCCGCTGAAAGTCGACTCATTAAGTCAGCAAAAACTGCCTGAAGGCAGCAAATGGCAGGACTGGCGTGATCGTAAAGGCGAGTTGTTCCAGGCCGTACGCATGGAAAAAAATATGATGGGTTTACTGCTGAGCCTGATTGTCGCCGTTGCGGCGTTTAACATTATTACCTCACTAGGGCTGATGGTAATGGAGAAGCAGGGCGAAGTAGCGATCCTGCAAACGCAAGGCTTAACTCCGCGACAAATCATGATGGTCTTTATGGTGCAAGGGGCCAGCGCCGGGATTATCGGTGCGATCCTCGGAGCGGCGCTTGGCGCCCTGCTTGCCAGCCAGTTAAATAATCTGATGCCGATAATCGGCGTCCTGCTTGATGGCGCGGCGCTGCCGGTGGCTATCGAACCTTTACAGGTCATTGTTATTGCGCTGGTGGCGATGGCTATCGCGCTGCTGTCTACGCTTTACCCTTCATGGCGCGCTGCCGCCACTCAACCCGCTGAGGCTTTACGTTATGAATAAGATCCTGTTGCAATGCGACAACCTGTGCAAACGCTATCAGGAAGGCAGTGTGCAAACCGATGTGCTGCACAATGTCAGTTTCAGCGTCGGCGAAGGTGAAATGATGGCGATCGTCGGTAGCTCTGGTTCCGGTAAAAGTACCTTGCTGCACCTGCTGGGCGGGCTGGATACGCCAACCTCCGGCGATGTGATTTTTAATGGTCAGCCAATGAGCAAACTGTCGTCGGCAGCGAAAGCTGAACTGCGCAACCAGAAGCTGGGCTTTATTTATCAGTTTCACCACCTGCTGCCGGATTTTACCGCCCTGGAAAACGTGGCTATGCCGCTGCTGATTGGCAAGAAAAAGCCCGCTGAAATCAACAGCCGTGCACTTGAGATGTTAAAAGCGGTGGGGCTGGATCATCGTGCGAATCACCGCCCATCTGAACTTTCTGGCGGCGAACGCCAGCGTGTGGCGATTGCCCGTGCGCTGGTGAATAACCCGCGCCTGGTACTGGCGGATGAACCTACCGGTAACCTCGATGCGCGTAACGCCGACAGCATCTTCCAGTTGCTTGGGGAATTGAATCGCTTGCAGGGCACCGCCTTCCTGGTGGTTACTCACGACCTGCAACTGGCGAAACGTATGAGCCGCCAGTTAGAAATGCGTGATGGTCGTCTGACGGCGGAACTGAGCCTGATGGGGGCGGAGTAATGGCGATGCCTTTATCGTTATTAATTGGCCTGCGTTTTAGTCGCGGACGGCGGCGCGGCGGCATGGTGTCGCTGATCTCCGTCATTTCTACCATTGGCATTGCCCTCGGCGTGGCGGTATTGATCGTCGGCTTAAGCGCGATGAACGGCTTTGAACGCGAACTGAACAACCGTATTCTGGCGGTGGTGCCGCATGGTGAAATCGAGGCGGTGGATCAGCCGTGGACTAACTGGCAGGAAGCACTGGATCACGTGCAAAAAGTGCCGGGTATTGCCGCTGCCGCGCCGTATATCAATTTCACCGGGCTGGTGGAAAGTGGCGCGAATCTTCGCGCAATCCAGGTGAAGGGCGTTAACCCGCAACAGGAACAGCGTCTGAGCGCATTACCCTCGTTTGTCCAGGGCGATGCGTGGCGCAATTTTAAAGCGGGCGAACAGCAAATTATCATCGGCAAAGGCGTGGCGGATGCGCTGAAAGTGAAGCCGGGGGATTGGGTGTCGATTATGATCCCCAACTCGAATCCCGAGCATAAACTGATGCAGCCAAAACGTGTGCGTTTGCACGTTGCCGGTATTTTGCAGTTGAGTGGTCAACTCGATCACAGTTTTGCCATGATCCCGCTGGCAGATGCCCAACAATATCTTGATATGGGTTCCAGCGTGTCAGGTATTGCCCTTAAAATGACGGATGTTTTCAACGCCAATAAGCTGGTACGCGATGCGGGTGAAGTGACCAACAGCTATGTTTATATTAAAAGCTGGATTGGTACTTACGGCTATATGTATCGCGATATCCAAATGATCCGCGCCATTATGTATCTGGCGATGGTACTGGTGATTGGCGTGGCCTGTTTCAACATCGTCTCCACCTTAGTGATGGCGGTGAAAGACAAGAGTGGCGATATCGCAGTATTAAGAACGCTGGGGGCGAAAGATGGTTTAATTCGCGCCATCTTTGTCTGGTATGGATTGCTGGCAGGGCTGTTCGGCAGCCTGTGTGGTGTGATTATCGGCGTAGTGGTTTCACTGCAACTTACCCCGATTATTGAGTGGATTGAAAAGTTGATCGGTCATCAGTTCCTCTCCAGCGATATCTATTTTATTGATTTCCTGCCATCGGAATTGCACTGGCTGGACGTCTTCTACGTACTGGTCACAGCATTGTTGCTGAGTCTTTTGGCAAGTTGGTATCCGGCGCGGCGCGCCAGTAATATTGACCCTGCGCGAGTCCTTAGCGGCCAGTAAAGGCAGTACATTAAAACAAGGAGCGGCAATGTATTACGGGTTTGATATTGGTGGAACAAAAATTGCGCTTGGCGTGTTTGATAGCGGTCGGCAGTTGCAGTGGGAAAAGCGGGTGCCGACACCGCGTGACAGCTATGACGCATTTTTAGATGCAGTGTGTGAGCTGGTAGCTGAAGCTGACCAACGTTTTGGCTGTAAAGGTTCTGTCGGCATCGGTATTCCGGGAATGCCGGAAACAGAAGATGGTACGCTGTATGCCGCCAATGTCCCCGCTGCCAGCGGTAAACCGCTGCGTGCCGACCTGAGCGCACGTCTTGATCGCGATGTACGCCTTGATAACGATGCCAACTGTTTTGCCCTTTCAGAAGCCTGGGATGATGAATTTACTCAATATCCACTGGTGATGGGGTTGATTCTCGGCACCGGCGTTGGCGGCGGGCTGATTTTCAACGGCAAACCGATTACCGGTAAAAGCTACATTACCGGCGAGTTTGGCCATATGCGTCTGCCGGTTGATGCGTTAACCATGATGGGGTTGGATTTCCCGTTACGCCGCTGCGGCTGTGGTCAGCATGGCTGCATTGAAAATTATCTGTCTGGTCGCGGTTTTGCGTGGCTGTATCAACACTATTATCATCAACCGTTGCAGGCTCCCGAAATTATTGCGCTTTATGATCAAGGCGATGAGCAGGCAAGGGCGCACGTTGAGCGTTATCTGGATTTATTAGCGGTTTGTCTGGGAAATATCCTGACCATTGTTGACCCTGACCTGGTCGTCATTGGTGGTGGCTTATCGAATTTCCCGGCAATCACAGCGCAACTGGCGGACAGGCTGCCTCGTCATCTCTTACCTGTAGCTCGTGTTCCGCGCATTGAACGCGCGCGCCACGGTGATGCGGGAGGAATGCGTGGTGCGGCCTTCCTACATCTAACCGATTAAACAACAGAGGTTGCTATGCTGTCGCGTCGGGGTCATCGGTTAAGTCGTTTTCGTAAAAATAAACGCCGCCTGCGCGAGCGTTTGCGTCAGCGTATTTTTTTCAGAGATAAAGTGGTGCCGGAAGCAATGGAAAAACCAAGAGTACTCGTACTGACAGGGGCAGGAATTTCTGCGGAATCAGGTATTCGTACCTTTCGCGCCGCAGATGGCCTGTGGGAAGAACATCGGGTTGAAGATGTGGCAACGCCGGAAGGTTTCGATCGCGATCCTGAACTGGTGCAAGCGTTTTATAACGCCCGTCGTCGACAGCTGCAGCAGCCAGAAATTCAGCCTAACGCCGCGCATCTTGCGCTGGCTAAACTGCAAGACGCCCTCGGCGATCGCTTTTTGCTGGTGACGCAGAATATCGACAACCTGCATGAACGCGCAGGTAATACCAATGTGATTCATATGCATGGGGAACTGCTGAAAGTTCGTTGTTCACAAAGTGGTCAGGTTCTCGACTGGACCGGAGACGTTACCCCAGAAGATAAATGCCATTGCTGCCAGTTTCCGGCACCCTTGCGCCCGCATGTAGTGTGGTTTGGCGAAATGCCACTCGGCATGGATGAAATTTATATGGCGTTGTCGATGGCCGATATTTTCATTGCCATTGGCACATCCGGGCATGTTTATCCGGCGGCTGGGTTTGTTCACGAAGCGAAACTGCATGGCGCGCACACCGTGGAACTGAATCTTGAACCGAGTCAGGTTGGTAATGAATTTGCCGAGAAATATTACGGCCCGGCAAGCCAGGTGGTGCCTGAGTTTGTTGAAAAGTTGCTGAAGGGATTAAAAGCGGGAAGCATTGCCTGATGCACTACGCTTATCAGGCCTGCAAGGGGACCACAATACCGACGAAAGAGCGGGATAAAACTTTACTGTCCTGACTCATTAGCCACATCCTTGCTAAATAAAAAACGGGCGGTAATGCCACCGCCCGCTTGCTGAATTAACGTCCTGCTTTCAGCTTCTGATAATACTCTTCATAAATGCTGCTGGCTGCGCCAACGTCATTCTGCCATTCGCCATTTTTAATGGTTTCAGCATCCGGGTAGAGCGTTTTATCGTTCGCCACTTCCGGACTTAACAGCTTACGCGCCGCAAGGTTTGGCGTTGGATAACCGATAGTTTCAGCAACCTGTTTTGCCACATCCGGGCGCAGCAGGAAGTTGATCAATTTCAGCGCGCCTTCTTTGTTTTTGGCATTTGCCGGGATCGCCAGGCTGTCCATCCAGAAAATGCCGCCTTCTTTCGGCCACACCACGTCAATTGGCGTACCCGCCTGCCGTGCAACGAAAGCAGAACCGTTCCAGATCATGCCGAGGTTAACTTCGCCTTCCATGTACGGGTTAGCTGGGTTATCGGAGTTAAACGCTGCGACGTTTGGCATCAGTTTTTTCAGCTCATTATATGCAGCTTCAATCTCTTTCGGATCGGTGGTGTTACCGGAGTAGCCCAGCTTACGCAGCGCCATCTGGAACACTTCACGGGCATCGTCGGTCAACAGCAGGCTGCCTTTGTACTCAGGCTTCCACAGATCGGCCCAGCTGGTGACAGATTTCGGATCCACCGCATCACCGTTAACACCAATCGCCGTCGCACCCCAGATATACGGAATGGAGTAATCGTTATTCGGGTCAAACGGCTTATTGAGCATGTCTGGATCGAGATTGCTGAAGTTCGTTAACTTCGACTTGTCGATCTTCTGGATCATCCCTTCTTTACGCATTTTATCGACGTAATAGGTTGAAGGAACCACCAGGTCATAGGCACCGTCTTTGTACGTTTTCAGCTTGGCATACATGGTTTCGTTCGACTCGTAAGTCGAATAGATAACCTTAATACCGGTTTCTTTGGTGAACTGTTCAAGCAGTCCTGGCGGCACGTACTCGGTCCAGTTGTAGAAATACAGCGTGTTGTTGTCATCGGCGTGAGCGGCGCTCATGCCCAGTGCCAGAGCACCCGCCGCGAGCAGGTGGCGTGACCATTTTTTCATTTAACGTCCCCTGTGTTACCTTTCGTTTTATCACGAGCAATAAGCTGGCTGGCAATAACCATCACCAGCGACAGCACCAGTAATATGGTTGCCAGCGCGTTAACTTCCGGCGATACGCCGACTTTGACCATCGAATAAATTTTTAACGGCAGAATTTCATAGCTTGGTCCGGTGACGAACGAAGAAACTACCACATCGTCCATCGACAGGGTAAAGCTTAACACCCAGCCCGCCGCCACCGCTGGCATTGCCAGTGGCAGAATGATTTTTCGCAGAATGGTAAATTCGCTGGCACCGAGATCTTTCGCCGCTTCCAGCATCCGCACGTCAAAACCTTTCAGGCGCGAATACACCGTCACCACCACAAATGGCAGGCAGAAGGTGATATGCGAGAACAGCAGCGACCAGAAGCCAAGCTGAATACCCAGCAGCATAAACAGCACCAGCAGCGAAATTGCCATCACGATATCTGGTGACATCATTACCACAAACAGCATTCCGCTAACGAACGGCTTACCGCGAAAGCGATAACGGTACAGCGCAACTGCCGTCAGTGAACCGATAAGCGTAGCAAACGTCGCCGAAAACACCGCCATTGTTAGTGAATGCTGCGCTGCCTGTAACAGGCTGTCGTTGTTCATCAGCAGGCTATACCATTTGGTGGTAAAACCCTGCCAGTTGATGCCAAAGCGCGAGCTGTTAAAGGAGTTCACAATCAAAATAATGATTGGGATATACAGGTACGCGTAGATAGCGGTCATAAAACCGCCGCGAAGCAGTCGACCGATCATTCGAGTTCCACCTTTTTATTCAGCAGACGAGAAGCGCGCCAGTAAACCAGCAACATCAGGCCCATTACGATAGTCAGCGTAATGCTGGTGGCTGCACCAAACGGCCAGTCACGAATATTGAGGAACTGTACCTTGATGACGTTACCGATCAGCAGGTTTTTCGCACCGCCCATCAGGTCGGACACATAGAACAGGCCCATCGCTGGCAGCATCACCAGCAGACATCCGGCAATAATCCCCGGCATCGTCAGTGGAATAATTATGCGGATAAAAGTCTGTAACTTGCTGGCACCGAGATCGCGCGCCGCCTCAAGCAACGGCTTATCCAGTTTTTCGATACTGGAGTACAGCGGCATCACCATAAACGGCAGCAGAATGTAAACCAGACCGATAATCACCGCACTGGGCGTGAACATGATACGGATTGGTGTGTCGATAACGCCCAGCCAGAGCAAAAACTCGTTGAGATAGCCTTTGGTGCTGAGGAAAATTTTCAGCCCGTAGATACGAATCAATGAGTTGGTCCAGAAGGGAACAATCAGCAGAAACAGCAGCAGCGGACGCACCTTGTGTGGCAGCTTCGCCAGAAACCAGGCAAACGGGTAGCCCAGCACCAGGCAGGCGAGGGTGGCGATCAGCGCCATATTCAGCGAGTGCAATAGCACTTCAAAATAGAGCGGATCGAGCAGACGCGTGTAGTTATCCAGCGTAAAGACCATTTTGACGAAACTGGCGTCGTCGCGGGTCAAAAAGCTGGTGCCAATGATCATCAGGTTGGGCAGAAAGACAAACAACACAAGCCAACCGACAATAGTGACAATCACTACATTCTGGAACTTACTTGTGTTCTTCATCAGCCAGTACGACCTCCCAGCTTTCTACCCAATTAATGGCCATTTTTTGGTCGAGAGAGTGGTCAAAGTCAGGGTCGTCTTCATTGAAGAATTCGCTGACCATCACCATCTTGCCATTTTCCAGTTCAACAACCGACTCCAGCGTCATGCCTTTGTAGTTACGCTCACGAACGTAACCAATCAGCCCTTCAGCGTGGTTGTCGTCGTTAATCTCTTCAACACGTAAGTCTTCCGGGCGCAGCAGAACATGCAGTTTTTGCCCCGGTTCAACGGCGAAGTTAACGTAGATATTACATTCGCGGCCTTCAACGTTGGCGCGTACGCGCTGCTCGTCGAGACGTTCGATGACAGTGGCGTTAACATATTGATTTCGCCAATGAAGCCGGCAACAAACAGGTTTTTCGGCTCTTCGTAAATTTCGCGCGGTGTACCATCTTGCTCAATACGACCCTCGCGCATCACCACAATCCTGTCTGACATGGTGAGCGCTTCTTCCTGATCGTGAGTGACAAAGACGAAGGTAATACCAAGCTTACGCTGTAACGCTTTCAGCTCGTTCTGCATTTGCTTGCGCAGTTTGTAATCCAGCGCTGAGAGCGACTCATCCAGCAACAACAGACGAGGCTTGTTAACCACCGCGCGGGCAATGGCGACGCGTTGCTGTTGACCACCAGAGAGCTGATGCGGTTTGCGTTGAGCGAAGGTTTCCAGCTGCACCATCCGCAGGGCTTCCATCACGCGGGGCGTAATTTCAGCAGCGGGGGTTTTTTGCATGCGCAACCCAAAGGCCACATTTTCGAACACGGTCATGTGGGGGAAAAGTGCGTAGCTTTGGAAAACAGTGTTCACATAGCGGTTTTCCGCCGGAACGTGGGTGATGTCCTCGTTATCCAGCATGATGCGTCCGGAATCAACAGTTTCCAGACCTGCAATCAGGCGAAGAACGGTTGTTTTACCGCAGCCAGAAGGGCCAAGCAGCGTGAGGAACTCGCCATTGTTGATAGTCAGATCCAGCTGGGGAATGACCTCTTTACCATCAAAGCATTTGCGAATTCCCGCCAATTGCACCAGCGGTGAAAGCGAACTCGGTTGTTTATTCAATTTTTTACTCTGTCCCATGTAAACGCAACGGATGGCTTACCGATGCGGGGTTTGTGGTTAACCACCTTGGTGACTCTTAATGAGGGCGGTAATTCTACGGCAAACCGCTTGAATCGCCAATCTTTGTTGTGAATTACTGGCTTAGCTTTATATTCATTAAGGTAATGCTGATAAATATTCCCGCTTGCAGGGGTAAAAGTGACCTGACGCAATATTTGTCTTTTCTTGCTTCTTAATAATGTTGTCACAAAAAGTGAGGGTGACTACATGGATAAACTACTTGAGCGATTTTTGAACTACGTGTCTCTGGATACCCAATCAAAAGCAGGGGTGAGACAGGTTCCCAGCACGGAAGGCCAATGGAAGTTATTGCATCTGCTGAAAGAGCAGCTCGAAGAGATGGGGCTTATCAATGTGACCTTAAGTGAGAAGGGCACTTTGATGGCGACGTTACCGGCTAACGTCCCTGGCGATATCCCGGCGATTGGCTTTATTTCTCATGTGGATACCTCACCGGATTGCAGCGGCAAAAATGTGAATCCGCAAATTGTTGAAAACTATCGCGGTGGCGATATTGCGCTGGGTATCGGCGATGAAGTTTTATCACCGGTTATGTTCCCGGTGCTGCATCAGCTACTGGGTCAGACGCTGATTACTACCGATGGTAAAACCTTGTTAGGTGCCGATGACAAAGCCGGTATTGCAGAAATCATGACCGCGCTGGCGGTATTGCAACAGAAAAACATTCCGCATGGTGATATTCGCGTCGCCTTTACCCCGGATGAAGAAGTGGGCAAAGGGGCGAAACATTTTGATGTTGATGCCTTCGATGCCCGCTGGGCTTACACTGTTGACGGTGGTGGCGTAGGCGAACTGGAGTTTGAAAACTTCAACGCCGCATCGGTCAATATCAAAATTGTCGGTAACAATGTTCATCCGGGCACGGCGAAAGGAGTGATGGTAAATGCGCTGTCGCTGGCGGCACGTATTCATGCGGAAGTTCCGGCGGATGAAAGCCCGGAAATGACAGAAGGCTATGAAGGTTTCTATCACCTGGCGAGCATGAAAGGCACCGTTGAGCCGATATGCACTACATCATCCGTGATTTCGACCGTAAACAGTTTGAAGCGCGTAAACGTAAAATGATGGAGATCGCCAAAAAAGTGGGCAAAGGGTTACATCCTGATTGCTACATTGAACTGGTGATTGAAGACAGTTACTACAATATGCGCGAGAAAGTGGTTGAGCATCCGCATATTCTCGATATCGCCCAGCAGGCGATGCGTGACTGCGATATTGAACCGGAACTGAAACCGATCCGCGGTGGTACCGACGGCGCGCAGTTGTCGTTTATGGGATTACCGTGCCCGAACTTGTTCACTGGCGGTTACAACTATCATGGTAAGCATGAGTTTGTGACTCTGGAAGGTATGGAAAAAGCGGTGCAGGTGATCGTCCGTATTGCCGAGTTAACGGTGCAACGGAAGTAAGCGAAAAGGGATGCGGCATGTGATGTCGCATCCGGCTTAAATCCAAACTTACCCTTCGAAGAACCAATACCCGCTATTGACCAGCGCCGCGAGCATCGCGAGGAATGACGGATCTTCCAGCGCATCGCCAAAATTCTCCGCAGTCAGCGCAATGTTGCTGGCGAGTGCATCTAGTGCCGGACGGTGCGGGGAATCGATCTTCTCACCATTGGCATACACGTCGTCGCCAATGCGCAATACGCGCAGACCACCCAGGCGCACCAGCACATCACCTTGTTTCAGCGCATCGTAGATTTCATCTGGCTGATAAGGCGGTTCCGGCGGCGCGATATCCAGTTCATGACGTGACTGGGATATAAACTCGCCAAACCATTGCTTAAAGTGTTCCGGCTGGTTGATCAATTCGAGCATCATCTCACGCAGTTTATCCATCTCTTGCGGCAGAACATCCGCAGGATGAGCGCGAGGTGGAACATCAGGATCGCTGTAGTAGTTGCCGCCCAGTTCACGTTGCAGCACATAATCGGCAAATCCACTAATCAGTTCCCGCGTATTTGGCGCGCGAAAGCCCACGGAATAGTTCATCGCATTTTCCAGCGCGTAGCCTTCATGCGGGAATCCTGGCGGAATATAAAGAATATCACCAGGCTCCAGCTCTTCATCGATGATGGCTTCGAACGGATCGACCTGTAACAGATCCGGATGTGGGCAGTGCTGTTTCATTTGCAGCTTTTCGCCCACTCGCCAGCGACGACGTCCGGTACCCTGAATGATAAACACGTCGTACTGATCGAGATGCGGGCCGACGCCGCCGCCGGGTACAGAAAAAGAAATCATCAGATCATCAATACGCCAGTCCGGTAGTTCACGGAACGGTCGCATCAGCGCGGCGGTCGGCTCATGCCAGTGGTTCACTGCCTGTACCAGTAATGACCAGTTGGTTTCACCGAGATGATCGTAGCTTTCGAACGGGCCGTGGCTGACCTGCCATTTGCCATCCTGGTGACTGACCAGTCGACTGTCAACTTCGCTTTCCATCGCCAGACCCGCCAACTCGTCTGGAGAGATCGGGTCAATAAAATTATTAAAGCCGCGTTTTAACACCACCGGGCGTTTCTGCCAGTGACGTTCAAGAAAATCGGGCCAGTTAAGAGTGAGTTGGTATTCCATGTTAAGCATCCACAGGCTGGTATCTGCAACCGATTATAACGGATGCTTAACGTAATGCGTGAAGTATGGGCATATTTATTCATCTTTCGGCGCAGAATGCTGGCGACCAAAAATCACCTCCATCCGCGCACCGCCCAGCATGCTCTCTCCGGCGACGATTTTACCCTCATATTGCTCGGTGATTTCGCGGGCTACCGCCAGCCCTACACCTTGCCCAGGGCGTAAAGTATCAACCCGTTGACCACGGTCGAAAATGACCTCTCGCTTGCTTAATGGAATACCGGGGCCATCATCCTCGACCACAATATAGAGATGCTCGTCGGTTTGCCTTGCAGAAATTTCGACAAACTCGAGGCAATATTTACAGGCATTATCCAGCACGTTGCCCATCACCTCGACAAAATCGTTCTGCTCACCGACAAAGCTGATCTCTGGCGAAATATCGAGAGAGATATTGACCCCTTTGCGTTGATACACTTTGTTCAGCGCTGAGGTGAGATTGTCCAGCAGTGGGGCGACCGGATGCAGCTCGCGGCTGAGCAATGTCCCGCCGCGCATACTGGCACGATGCAGGTAGTAGCCAATTTGCTGTGAAATGCGGCTGATTTGCTCCAGCATTACCGGCTCAGCATCACTGACGCTCATCTTTTCACTACGCAGAGAACGCAGCGTACTTTGCAGCACCGCCAGTGGCGTTTTCAGACTATGGGTCAGGTCGGTGAGCGTCGTACGGTATTTGTCGTAACGTTCGCGTTCACTTTTTAACAATCGGTTCAGGTTTCGTACCAGACTGGTCAGTTCTCGCGTTGTGGCTGGATTGAGCAATTCGCGGTTATGTTCTTCCAGTTCGCGGACTTCTTTTGCCAGGGCTTCGATGGGGCGTAAACTCCACCAGGCGGCGACCCACAGCAGCGGGATCACTAACAGCAGATTGGCTGAGAGCACATAGATAAACCAGCTCCAGACCATATAGGAACTTTTTAGCTCCACCGGAATGGTATCCACCACCACAATGGTTAATTTTGGCATCCGCGATGTTGCCGGGTAGACGTTTACTGCCACCGAGTGGGTCATCTCCGCGTCGTCATCATCTTCCCGCACTTCCTGCAACTGTTGCTGTATCGAATGATCTCCACTCAGCAAGAGGCTGGTATCGTTAACATCCGCTTCAATTTCATGAAAACCATTCGATTTCAGCCAGTCAGGCTGGATCATCTTCATCAGCCAGGGCACGTCACGTTGCGCCCATAAAAGCTGCCCGTTCTCATCATAAATTAGCGTCATGGTGGGGCTTTGCTTGTCGATATTTTCTGGTAACTCGACATGCAACTTATTGTTTTCCCACTTCGCAAGGGTATAGAACAGATTGCTTTCGCCACGTAACAGCCGAAACGTAGTTTTATCGAAACTGACGCTATAACCGATCAGCGCGACCATTCCGTAGGCAAGCGAAAGCACCAGTACTACCGCTGCCGTTGCCAACAGAAAACGTACCCGCAGCGAGAGCGGGAAAAAAAGACGCAGTAATTTTTTCATCAGCGCAATTCGAACAGATAGCCCTGGCCGCGAACGGTGGTAATCACTTCTTGCGGATATTGTGCCTGAATTTTTTTGCGCAGACGTCCCATCAGTACATCAATGGTATGGCTTTCCCGCAGCTCCGCATCCGGATAGAGTTGTAGCATTAACGAATCTTTGCTCACCACTTTGCCATTATTGCGTATCAACGTTTCCATAATGGTGTATTCGAACGCGGTCAGTTTGATCACTTCGTCATTAATAGATAATTCACGGCGAGAGAGATCAACCTGAAACGGGGGGAGCGAAATGACCTGTGAAGCCAGACCGCTATTACGCCGCATTAATGCCTGCATTCGCGCCATCACCTCTTCAATATGAAACGGTTTAGTCACATAATCATCAGCACCGGCACTTAATACTTCGACTTTGTCCTGCCAGCTTTCACGGGCGGTTAATACCAGAATCGGCAGTGAAACATCGTTGCTACGCCAGCGGCGAATCAGTGACAGACCGTCCTCGTCTGGCAATCCGAGATCGACAATCGCAATATCCGGTATATGTTCATTGAGATAATAATCGGCTTCTTTGGCATCTTCTGCGTCATCGACCTGATGACCAGCATCCTGAATCTGAACTTTAAGGTGGTGACGTAACAACGCATTGTCTTCAACAACCAGTACGCGCATTTTTATTTCTCCCTGTCTTAATTATTAAAATAGTGTAACGCGATTATGTGGTTATGGGGGTAAACATTAAATAAACCAGCGGGGAGGGGAGGTAAAGTGAAAAAATAAAAAGCGGATAATCTTAATAAGCAGGCCGGACAGCATCGCCATCCGGCACTGATACGAGGTTTATTTCAGCTCATCAACCATCGTGATAGCTCGACCAATATAGTTAGCCGGCGTCATCGCTTTCAGGCGGGCTTTCTCTTCTTCTGGCAACGCCAGACCATCGATAAACTGCTTCATGCCTTCGGCGTCAACGCGCTTACCGCGAGTCAGCTCTTTCAGCTTCTCGTACGGTTTTTCGATGCCATAGCGACGCATAACTGTCTGGATTGGTTCAGCCAGCACTTCCCAGTTGTGATCCAGTTCATCCAGCAGATGGTCACGGTTCACTTCCAGTTTGCTCACGCCTTTCAGGGTGGATTGATATGCAATCAAGGCATAACCGATACCCACGCCGAGGTTACGCAGCACGGTAGAGTCGGTCAGGTCACGCTGCCAGCGGGAAACCGGCAGTTTGCTTGCCAGATGCTGCAATACCGCGTTGGAAAGGCCCAGATTCCCTTCGGAGTTTTCGAAGTCGATCGGGTTAACTTTATGCGGCATGGTGGAAGAACCAATCTCACCAGCAATGGTTTTCTGTTTGAAGTGGTTAAGGGCGATATAACCCCAGACGTCACGGTCAAAGTCGATCAGAATAGTGTTGAAGCGCGCAACGCAATCAAACAGTTCGGCAATGTAGTCGTGCGGTTCGATCTGGGTGGTGTACGGGTTCCACTGAATACCCAGCGAGGTGACGAACTCTTCGCTGAACTGATGCCAGTCAACTTCCGGGTAAGCGGCGATGTGGGCGTTATAGTTACCGACCGCGCCGTTGATTTTGCCGAGGATCTCCACCTGGTTAAGCTGGCGGTACTGGCGCTCCATACGGTAGGCGACGTTTGCCATCTCTTTACCGATGGTTGACGGCGTGGCTGGCTGACCGTGGGTACGAGACAGCAGCGGGATATCGCGATACTGAACGGCGAGATCTTTAATGCCATCAATCAGTTGACGCCAGTATGGCAGGATCACTTCATCACGCGCGGTTTTCAGCATTAATGCGTGGGAGAGGTTATTGATATCTTCCGAAGTACAGGCAAAGTGGATGAATTCAGAAACCGCGTGCAGTTCCGGGATCTCCGCCACTTTTTCTTTCAGGAAATACTCAACCGCTTTAACGTCGTGGTTAGTGGTACGCTCGATAGTTTTGATGCGCGCCGCATCTTCTTCGCTGAAACTGGCGACGATTGCATCAAGGTAACCGATTGCGTCGGCAGCAAAAGCAGGAACTTCCTTGATCGCTGCGTGCGCGGCCAGTTTTTGCAGCCAACGTACTTCAACTTGTACACGGAATTTCAGCAAACCATATTCGCTGAAAATCCCGCGCAGCGCGCTGACTTTATCGCCGTAGCGTCCATCGACAGGGGAAACGGCGGTCAGTGAGGATAATTCCATAGATCACAACTCCGGGGTTAAATGAGCAAGAATTTGTTTTGCCTGAGTGGTCAGGCGATTACGAGAAAACATCAGTTGCAGACGTCCGCCGCCGACCTGGTGCCAGAGCACGGCGGCGCGAATGCCTGCCAGCAGGGTTGCGCGAACTTTCGCCTGCACTTGTGGGCTTTGCAGTACAGCAGGGGAACCGGTGACCTGAATGCGCGGGCCAAGCGGGCTAATCACATCAACATAGATAGCAGCCATCGCGCTCATCAGCGTTTCGGACTGTAAATCGAAGTGTTCGAGCTGGCGTTGCAGGCCGTTGATCCGGTTGCCCAGAGTGTCGAGCGCGCCTTTCGCTGAGGAGAGTTTGCGCTCAAGCACCATCAAGCTGAGTGTGTAGCGGGTTAATTCGGCGTTTAAGCCCTGGCGACTGCTGGCATTGAGCACGCCGAGCAGGGTTTCCAGCCCGACGCGCAGGTTGGCTTCGCTACCGCCAAAAACCGCCAGCGTCGAGCTGGGGTTCATATCAATAATACTGTTGAGTGAGACGTGTAGCGCATCGGCATCACAATGCCCCTGGTGAGCGAGTTGTTGCACCAGGCGTGCCGACTGACAAATACCGGCCAGGGCGAGGGTGATGTCATAGTAATTCTTTGCCACGTTCACTGCTTCCTTGTTTTAAGTAAAGATAATAATCAGACCGGCAGCGGCAGACGCTGCTCAATAATACCGCCACCGAGGCACACTTCACCGTTATAGAAGACGGCAGACTGGCCCGGCGTCACGGCGGCAACCGGTTCATCGAAAATCACTTCAATGCGATCATCGTCCAGCGCCTTGACGGTGCAAGGGATATCGGTCTGGCGATAGCGGGTTTTTACCGTGCAACGCATAGTGCCGGTGAATGGTTCGCGATCGACCCAGTGCAACTGCTGGGCAATCAACCCGACAGACATCAGCCGCGGGTGTTCATGGCCCTGAGCGACAACCAGAATGTTGTTTTCGACGTCTTTGTCCACCACATACCACGGTTCTTCGGTACCTTCTTTGGTGCCACCGATACCCAGACCTTTACGCTGACCGAGAGTGTGATACATCAGCCCCTGGTGCTCACCAATTTCATCGCCATCGACGGTAATGATTTTGCCCGGTTGCGCCGGGAGATAACGGCCCAGGAACTCGCGGAATTTACGTTCGCCAATGAAGCAAATGCCGGTAGAGTCTTTTTTCTTCGCGGTGACCAGACCAAGATCTTCAGCAATCTTACGCACCTGCGGTTTTTCCAGTTCGCCGACCGGGAACAGGCTTTGCGCAATCTGCTCATGGCTGAGCGTATAAAGGAAGTAGCTCTGGTCTTTATTGCTGTCCAGACCACGCAGCAGGCGGCTCTTGCCATCGACATCGGCCCGACGTACGTAATGACCGGTAGCGATATAATCGGCACCTAAATCTTCGGCGGCAAATTCGAGGAAGGCTTTAAATTTGATCTCTTTGTTGCACAGAATATCCGGATTCGGCGTGCGACCGGCTTTATATTCGGCAAGGAACAGTTCGAAGACGTTGTCCCAGTACTCGGCAGCAAAGTTAACGGTGTGCAGTTCAATGCCGAGCTTGTCGCAGACAGCCTGGGCATCAGCCAGATCCGCTGCCGCTGTGCAATATTCCTCACCGTCGTCTTCTTCCCAGTTCTTCATAAACAGGCCTTCGACCTGATATCCCTGTTGTTGCAACAGCCAGGCAGAAACGGAGGAATCGACACCGCCGGACATGCCGACGATTACTTTTTTTGCGGTTTCAGACATTGGATCACTCACGACATTGAACTTCAAGGCGGCGTATTCTATCACGCAGCCTTTTAGATGACACCCTTTGTAAAAGGCCAGTTAAAATCGCCAATCATCTCCAGCGGATAACGTTGCCCGCTTTGATAACAACGAATACTTTCCGCCACCAGCGGCGAACGAAGATTTGACGCCTTTAAAATTTCTTCGGCGCTGACCCAACGGCAGCAGTCGATATCGCTGTCATGAGGCTGGGTCGGGCATATTTGCTCAAGCTCAATGGCAAAGAGGAAACGCAAAAACGGCGTTTTATCTGGCGCAATCCACTGATGCATACGAATAAAGTGTTGCGGCTGCGCGCTGATGCCGGTTTCTTCCCACAGTTCACGGGCGGCGGCTTCCACTAAGGTTTCATCGGCTTCCAGATGCCCGGCAGGTTGGTTCCATAACGCTTTACCATTAATCGTCTCTTCAACGACTAAAAATTTGCCTTCTGCGTGCACCACGCAAGCAACGGTAACGTGCGGTTTAAACATTTTGCATCCTTAATCTGTCACTTCTCGCCATTCGCCATTGGCAAGATTATCCAAAGAGTAATCTCCCATCGCATAGCGAATCAGTCGCAGCGTGGGGAAACCAACATGGGCGGTCATGCGGCGCACCTGGCGATTACGTCCTTCATATAAGGTGATCTTCAGCCAGCTGGTGGGAATACTTTTGCGTTCACGAATTGGTGGATTCCGCGGCCATAACCACGCGGGTTCGTCAACCAGCTCCGCGCCTGCGGGCAGGGTAGGGCCATCATTTAAGGTTACGCCATTGCGCAAGGCTTCAAGTGCGTCTTGTGTGGGAATACCTTCCACCTGCACATAATAGATTTTTCCGGTGCGTTTACCCGGCTGGGTTAAACGCGCCTGCAACGCGCCGTTATTGGTCAGCACCAGCAACCCTTCGCTATCGCGGTCAAGGCGACCTGCTGCATAAACGCCCTGAACCGGGATGAATTCTTTTAATGTTTTGCGTCCGGCTTCATCGGTGAACTGCGGAAGAACATCGTAGGGTTTATTGAAGAGGATCACACGCGTGGGCTGGTTTTCAGGTTTACGCCTGGTAGAACGTTGCGAGCTGAATCGCTTAACCTGGTGATTTCTAAAAGAAGTTTTTTGCATGGTATTTTCAGAGATTATGAATTGCCGCATTATAGCCTAATAACGCGCATCTTTCATGACGGCAAACAATAGGGTAGTATTGACAAGCCAATTACAAATCATTAACAAAAAATTGCTCTAAAGCATCCGTATCGCAGGACGCAAACGCATATGCAACGTGGTGGCAGACGAGCAAACCAGTAGCGCTCGAAGGAGAGGTGAATGGAAAGTAAAGTAGTTGTTCCGGCACAAGGCAAGAAGATCACCCTGCAAAACGGCAAACTCAACGTTCCTGAAAATCCGATTATCCCTTACATTGAAGGTGATGGAATCGGTGTAGATGTAACCCCAGCCATGCTGAAAGTGGTCGACGCTGCAGTCGAGAAAGCCTATAAAGGCGAGCGTAAAATCTCCTGGATGGAAATTTACACCGG
>OCHD01001238.1_pt1 | contig 17708 bp, 17 predicted proteins | sample 1538481 | NCBI WGS metagenome assembly OCHD01 (sample SAMN04571699, study PRJEB22368) | human gut metagenome | biome: human gut; material: stool | host: Homo sapiens | place: Luxembourg | collected 2012-09-07
GCCAGTTTCCATCTCTTTTTTTTCATACCGTTTTATCCTTCTACGACAAGAAAGCGACCATCGGGAATTGCAAAAACCTCACTCGCCTCTAACAATTCTTCCTCACTCATTCCGGCGACATCCATCCCCGCGTCATCAAAATAATCCCGCACTTCTTTTATATTTTTGCAGACAACCGCCATGCAGTCCTCCAGAAACTCTTCTGCTTCCTCCGGGCTTTCCGCTACCGCCTCTGGGAAAAGTTGTGTCTGGTGTTCCAGAAAATAATGTAAAATCTCCTCATCGTATTCGTTCATACCTTTTTCCTCCCTGTGAATCACTTTCTATTATTATAACGAAGGAATTTCTCTGTGACAATCCCTTAATTCCACTCCATGACTCCCAGTTTTTTCAGTTCCTGATATAACCGCCCCACCGGAAGTCCCACCACATTGTTATAATCACCATGGATTTCCTTCACAAAAGCTGCTGCCTGTCCCTGAATTCCATAGCTTCCCGCCTTATCCATCGGCTCTCCGCCGGCAATATAGCGCCGGATTTCCGCGTCATCCAAAGGATACATGCAGACATCTGTTTTCTCATAAAATGAAGTTTCCCCGGTTCTGCCGTTTTTATCAATAAAAACAAGCGTTACTCCCGTGTATACGCTGTGGGTATGTCCGGACAGCATCGAAAGCATATGGGCTGCATCCGTTTCCCGAGAATATTTCCATCACAGGCAACCACCGTATCGGCCCCGATCACCAGAATGTCCTGCGGCGTAACCAGCTCCGGATGGATTTCATTGTAGGAAAGAATTCCTGCGGCCACTTCTTCCGCTTTCTGACGGGAAAGTTCTAACACTGCCCCATCCACAGAACCAGCAGTAATGACTTCTTCTCCCTTCGCCGGACAGATTTCAAATTCCAGTCCGACCTGTTCGAGCAGCTCTTTTCTCCGCGGTGACGCAGAGGCAAGTACAATTCGACTCATAATGTGACAACCTCCTTCAGGTGAAACGAATAGATGAGTTTTTCTTCCGCCACCATTTTTTTTGTATCCGTAGAAAATACACGGCTTAATGCATCTGCATACAGCTGAAGCTGTGTCTGATAGCGCATCAAAAGTTCCTGCGCCTGTTTTACCCGGTCCGTCTTGTAATCCAGCAAAATAATTTTATCATTTTCCATCCAGAAAACATCTATGATTCCCTGTACCAGCACCGTCCCGCCGGATGCCTCCATCTGATGCTGCATCACAAACGGTCGCTCCCGATACAGATCCCCACGCACAGCTGCTGCTGCCATCCGGGGAGCAATCGGACTTTCCACAAACGCTTCGATCATTTCCGGAATAACAAGTGCATACCATTCCCCCGGCAGTTGTCCGTTTGCAAGCATCCGGTCCAGTTCCTGTTTCACAAATGCACAAACTGCTCCCGCATCAGAGGTATCTATATCTGCAATCGCAGCAAAATCCAGACATTCCATCACCCGGTGCACCGCGGTTCCCCGCATAGCACCCTGATTTACGTTTTCAGCTGCCGGATACTCTCTGTCCTCTTCTCTTGCAAAGTCCGGAACATACACTTCACGGTCTTCCTGCAGAAAATCCGGCACCACGGCTTCTCCCTCGGACCTGTCATACTGTAAGACAAGCGATGCGTGCTTCAGTTCCGAAACCGAATATTTACTTTTTTTGCCGGCCTCACTCTGATATGGGTAACGGTAGGAAAACCACTGGTCATACTGCTGAAGCAGTTCCGGTTTCGCATGATCGATATGCTGCAGAAGTTCCTCATAATTTTCCCTGCTGTCTGCCGCCTGTTCCACCTCTTCCCATACAATTTTTTCCGGTGGAACCACATCGAGCGTATATTTCTGCGGATAAGAAAGCATGGCCGGAAGAATCCAGTCCAGGTAACTGGCTGCCCGGACCCTCTGCCGGTAACTGACCGGCTTCCCCGGAAGTACATTTCCGGTATATCCGGAAAACGTTTTTGGGGCATCTTTGATCATTCCGGTCAAAACCAGTTTTTCTTTGGCTCTCGTCAGTGCCACATACAATATGCGCAGTTCCTCTCCGAGATTTTCTCTCCGGATCCGGTCTGCAATCTCCGACCGGAACACACTGTTTTTTTTCACTCTGGGCTGCCCGGAAATCTCACAGATTCCAAGGCCTAAATCCGGATGTACCACCAGCCGGTCACTGGCATCCATCTGATTCATTTTTCTTCCCAGACCGGACACAAAAACGACCGGAAACTCCAGTCCCTTACTCTTATGAATGGTCATCACGCGGACAACATTGGCATTTTCTCCTGTGGTATCTGCCTCCCCGAAATCCACTTCATATTTCTGAAGCTTATCGATATAACGCAGAAAATGAAACAATCCCCGGTAGCTTGTTTTCTCGTAATCAACCGCTTTTTCCACCAGCATTGCAAGATTTGCCGCACGGCGCTCCCCTGCTGGCAGTGCCGCCGCATAATTTCCATATCCGCTAAGTTGCAGAATCTTCTGAATCAGTTCATGGATCGGCAGATCCTGTTTTTCCCGCAGCTTACGATACATCCGGTAAAAGTCATAAAGTGCGCCCTCCGTGGCATCCTGCATGGCATGCATTGCAGCTTCCGCAAACGAACACTCCGGATTTTCCACACGAATCTGTGCCATCTCTTCCTCATCCAGTCCCACCAGAGGAGACCGAAGAACCGCCGCCATCGGAATATCCTGATAGGGATTATCCAGAATCCGCAGCATTGCCAGCACCGTCTGTACTTCCGATGCCGAAAAATATCCGGTCGAAGACTCCACATATGCCGGTATCCCCGCTCCCTGCAGGACCTGCACAAAATCCGTTCCGTAGTCTTTTAAACTTCGAAGCAGGATGACAATATCGGAATAGCGCAGCGGCCGAAGCTGTCCACTCTCCTTATCCGTCACCTGCATGTGCTGCTTCATATCCGCAATACGCGTGGCAATCATATGCGCTTCCATCTGTCCTTTTGTCAGATTCTTTGTCTCTGAAAGCAATTCGTCTTTTTCATCCAAAAGCAAAAGCTCCGGTTTAAATCCTTTAGCATTCTCATCATAATTTTTTGCCCCGCAATACAATGCCGCATCCCGGTCATACGCAACCCGTCCCAGATCCGGACTCATAATTTTGTAGAAGATATCATTACAGAAATCAAGCACCTGTGCACGGCTTCGAAAATTCATATGCAGATCAATTCTCTGCTGCAGACTCTCTTCCGTCGAAAAAGATGCATATTTATCCATAAAAAGTTCGGGGCGTGCAAGCCGGAACCGATAGATGCTCTGCTTGACATCTCCCACCATAAACAGATTATGCCCGCCTTCCGGCTCCATGGAAATCGCACGCATGATCTCTTCCTGTACCTGGTTGCTATCCTGATACTCATCAATCATGATTTCTGCAAAATGTCTGCGGAATTCTTCTGCGGTATGCCGTGGCTGCTTTGTTTTTTCGTCCACGAGAATCCGCAGAGCAAAATGCTCAATGTCGGCAAAGTCAACAATTCTCTTCTTTCGTTTTGCCGTTTCCATTGCCTGTGTATATTCAAGTGCCAGCCTTACCAGCTCTTCGAGAAACGGACACAAGCGTTTCTGCTGCAAAAGCAGTGTCTCCAGATCCATCGCAAAATATTTTTTCTGCAGCGTTTCCACTTCTTTTTTCACATCCGACCGGATCTCCATGACCGTTTCCTTTTTTTTGACATCCCCGGAGAATTTGCGGATCGGTGACAATTTTCCAAAGACCAGACCATTTAAAAATGTCTGTACCTGCAGATATCCCTGCAGATTTTCTGCCTGCTGCAGCTGCGTCAGATCCGCTTCCAGTGTCTTTGCATATGCCTGCGGTCCATCCGGCTCATTACACAACTGCAGTGCCTGTGTCATCTGTGTGCACATGTCACACAACAAAAGCCTGGCATGTTCCGCAATGTCCTCAAGCATCTCTGTCTGCACCAGTTCCTGTGCATGTTCCACCTGATACGGTTCGGTGAGTTTTTTCATCCACGCCTGCGGCCACGGACTGCTCAAAGACATCCGGTAAATCTTTGCCACCATCTCCCGCACCCCGTGGTCGTTTCTTTTTCCGGCATAGGCATCGATCAGTGAAAGAAACGTCTTTTCCTGCCGCGCATAGTTATCTTCAAACACCTGCTCCAGCACGTCCTGCTCCAGCAGCCGGATCTCTCCTTCATCTGCAATCCTGAAATTCGGGTCCAGACTGATCTCTTCAAAATGATTCCGTACCACAAAAAGGCAGAAACTGTCAATCGTTGTGATCATGGCATTGTGAATCAGTGCCGACTGTCTGCGCAAATGCGTGTTTTGGGGATCTTTTTCACATTCTGCCTCAATGGCAGCCCCGATACGCTCCCGCATCTCCGCCGCCGCTGCCTTCGTAAATGTCACAACCAAAAGCCGGTCGATATCAACCGGATTCTGCGGATCAAGAATTCTTTGGATAATACGTGCCACAAGCACCGCTGTTTTTCCCGATCCCGCTGCCGCCGAGACGAGAATATCCCGGTTTCTGAAATCAATGACGTTCTGCTGTTCCTTCGTCCATTTCATCTGATCGCTCCTCCTTTCCCCTGTTTCTGGCAAGCTCTGTCTGCATCTGGTCAAGCACTTCTTCTTTTTTCATGGATGCAAACTGCCGGTATTCATATCCCGGAATTTTTGCATCCATCCCGCACACCGAACCATAAGGACAATAGGTACAGCTGGTTTCTATATCACTCCGGTAAGGATTCACCGCAATATTTCCCGCATAGATGGCCTCTCCACACTGCCGGATCTCGTGCTCTACATAGCGGGTAATCACCGCAAACTCTTCCGTCGATGCCACTTTTGAACGCGCTGTGGAAATTTCACCGTTTTTCTTGATTTCCACGGGGATCATCTGCGATTTTCCCTCAAAATTCTGATCCATGGCACGATAGATTTCCTCTCCGGAATTCACCAGTCCATCCGGACGCAGTGCGAAAAGCAGCGCCTGCTCGGCCTCTTCGTCTGACAATGGAGTATCCGATTCGAGTACCGGATCATCAATGTGATAATAGAGAATTCCCCCGGGAAGGATTTCTTTTTTCGGATACTGTCCCCGCAGCATTTCCATCGCCGCATCCATATAAACCACCAGCTGCAGCTGCAGTCCGCGGTACACACGGATCAGATCGAACTTTGTATTTCCGGATTTATAGTCTATTACTTTAATCGAAATTTTATTTTCATCTTCAAAGGTATCCAGACGGTCAATCCTTCCTTCCAACCGCATGGTCACATCATGCGATAACCGGTACTCGAGACTTTCCTTTCCCTCCAGTTCGTCAAATGTCACCTCAAATTTTTCCGGTACAAACTGCCCCGCACGCACCTGTCTGGTCAATGCCCAGACCGTCTGGTCAAAAATAGCAAGCATCCGTTTTCTCTGATAGGCATTTTCTGCCGTATCGCAGACCGCCATACCCGGATACCCGGCAATTGCCTCCTGCATGGCATTCTCTGCCATCTGCCGGCGCACGGCATCCGGCACCACAAACCAGTCATATTCCGATTGTTCCAGCTTCCGGCTGTAGCGTTCTAAGGCCGTATGATAGATATTTCCCATATCCACACTCTCAAATGCACTGGTCTCACGCTCCGTAAGTTTTAACCCGTATTGCAGAAAATGTGCATATGCACAGGCGGCAAACCGTTCCAGCCGCGTAATACTTCCGTACGGATGTCTTCCGTACAGTGCAAGCGCAACCGCCCGGCTGATTGGCTCTCCCTCATACCGTGTATACGGCGCATGCAGAAGTTTACGGATCTTCTCCTGCTTTTGCATATCATTCTCCTGCAGGAACCAGCGGGCAAGCGCATACCAGGCTTCTTCGTGCGGTCCGAAGACGAGATAATCTTCGGCAGCCTCTTTGGTATAAAAATCTGTATGCGCCTCCATATGCTCCGGTTCCTGCAATTTCAGTGTCGGAAACAGTTTCCTCAAAACTCCGGTCAGATAAGAAGGACGGATGGCTTTTCCCTCACTGTCAACCTTTGCATAACTGACATATAATTTTTCTGAAGGTTTGGTAAGATTGCGGTACAAATAAAAGCGCTGAATAAATGCCTGCTCCCTTGCCCCCGGTGCTAACTCCACTTTTTCTGCCAGAAGTTCTCTTTCGTATTCGGAAATAATTCCTCCGGCATTTGCCGCTTTCGGAATAATACCGTCGTTCACACCGATAAAAAATAAAATCCTGATATGATTTAATCGTGTACGTTCGATATCTCCTATCGTAACACTGTCATAGCCCGGTGGAATCACAGCCACGTCTGCAGCGGAAAGTCCTGCCTCCAGCACTTCGGTAAAATCCCGGATCTGCAATGGCTCCTCCCCCAGTAATAGATTATATTTTTCCAGAAGTTGCATCACGATTGTATAAATCTGTGCATATTCCCGGGATCTGGTTTCCTCTCCCTGCGCCAGAAGCTGCTGTTCCCTGTTCCATAACTGATGCTGGGTGTCCAGCTGTGTCAGCAGCTCATACAATGCCCGGATGCCATCCGAAACACGGGCATCTTTTCGGGCAAATACTGCTGCAAACGGCTCAAGATACCCATATATTTTTTCCCGGAGTTTTTCGAGCTGTTCCAGATCGTAAAGCGTTTTCTGCCGTGGCATATGCCCCCATCGTCTGCTCCACGCCGCTTTGCCGCGGATACCGGTTGCAACCAGATAGAGCCGCAAGCTCCTGCTGCCCAGCCTCCAGCCGGTCCAGATCGTCCTCCGCAATATCACAGAATCCACACCGCAAAAAGCGCATGACTGCCTCATAACTAAAATTCGTATCCACAATTTCAAGCGCGGCACGAATACATTCAATGAACGGATGAAATAACACTTCTTTGGTCGTATCCATAAAATATGGAATCTCATATTTCGTAAAAACCGGATCCATATAACTCTGATAAGCTTCCACTGCGCCCGTCACCACAGCAATTTCCCGATAGCGGTATCCCTGTCTGATCAGCGCATTGATCTGCCTGGCCACAAGGATCAGTTCTTCCTGTGGATTTTTTACTGCGGCAAGATGGATTTCTTCTACCGGCTTGGTATATTTTGCCGGACGGGGACGAAACAGATTCTGTTCCATAAATGCCAGTGCCGGAGCCAGCTTAAAACGCTTGTGTGCACTGTCTGTCATTACCACCGGTTCCATCACCTGCACATGAAGTTCTTCTGCCATCTTCATCAAAGACAGAATCGTTTTTTTGGACAGTGCAAATAATTCTTCATTTCCACTACAATGATAAAAATCTTCTGCAGCATCGATTGTAAGCGTAATGTAAATATGCTCTGTCACCTGCAACAATTCCCGCATGAGATCATTCTGTATCGGTGTAAAACCGGTAAACTCATCAAATACCAGCACCGCATCCCGCAAAGTTTCCGACTGCGGCACAAGATTTTTCAGAACATTTAATATCTCTTCCGCCGTCACAAAACTATCTTTCATAAAATCACAAAAAGCGCGATACATGGTTGCCACGTCGCGCAGTTTTGCAGAAAGTACCGGTGAGATTGTTTTGTCCTCCGTCAGATCCACCAGCTGTTCCGGTGAAATCCGGTACTGCACAATGTGCTTTTTGGTTGATTTTACTTCCCCGATATATCCCATCCGGTTCATATTTGCCCGAAGAACGGTAAGCGTCTCCTCCTGTTCCTGTGCAAGCTTGCGCAGCACCAGGTTTTTTCCGGTTTCTTCCAGAACCTGTATGTCCTGCATCCCCATATCATCAAACACACGGTATGCCAGACGCTTAAAACTTAACACATCAATGTTCATAATTGCATGATTCGGTGCAAGTTCCACCAGTTTCTGCTGGGTCTGCATCGTAAACTGCTCCGGTACAATCACCAGATAATTTTTCTTCGGATGTTCCCCTGCCTGCCGCACCAGACGCTCATAGATGTATTCTGTTTTCCCGCTCCCCGAACTTCCCAGTACAAATTGTAAAGCCATAACCCCCTCTTTTTTCCCCTTAATAAATATGTGAAAAGATCAGCGATACCACAACCGTCATCAGACCTGAGACTGCAATTGACAGACTGCTCATTGCCCCTTCAATCTCTCCCATCTCCATTGCCTTTGATGTTCCCATGGCATGCGAAGCAGACCCGATTCCAACGCCCTTTGCCACCGGATCGCTAATGTGAAACAGTTTACAGATATTCTCGGCAAACATATTTCCAATCACCCCTGTGACAATGATAACTGCAACCGTAATGGTTACAATTCCGCCCAGTTCTTCGGACAATCCCATACCGATCGCCGTTGTGATGGACTTTGGAAGCAGTGTGACATACTGTTTGTGTGATAATTTAAAAATCAGTGACAATACCAGCACACACAGCGCAGAGGTCATGGCACCCGCAAAAATTCCTGCAAGAATCGCCTTCCAGTTTTTCTTAAGGGGCTCAATCTGCTCATACAAAGGTACCGCCAGCGCAACCGTTGCCGGTGTCAGGAAATACGAAAGGTATTTCGCCCCACTTTCGTATGTGTCATAATCCACATGAAAAATCAGCAGAATAATAATGATCAGTGCCATAGAAATCAACAGTGGATTAAAAATGGCGATCTTTAATTTTTTCTTGATCAATACCCCGATCTCATAGGTAATAATACTGATAAATACTCCGAAAAATACAGAGTTCTGTAAAAAGTTATTCATTCTTGTCCTCTTTCTTTCCATGATGCATCATCTGCTGTGTAACCTGTCCTGACACGCCCATAACCAGTACGGTAGAAACGAGCAGCAGAACAATGACCGGAAGCAGAATCGGCCGCAGTTCTCCCCAGCTGTCAATCAGCCCGACACCCGCCGGAATGAACATCAGCGGCATAATCTCAATCAGAAACCGCGCGGCTTCATGCACCTGCGGCAATTTGACCAGTCCTGTCATCAGTGCAATAAATAAAAGCACCAGACCATAAATACTTGCCGGCATTTGAATCGGAATCACCGCGTGCAGGACTTCCCCGATAAACGAGAAAATAAGAATCATCAATAGTTGTCTTAAATACTTCATTTTTTAACTCCTTCTTTCGCTTTTCCCATTTTAGCACCTTTCAGGATTTTTGGGGCAAAATAAGGATTGTATTAATAAAATACAATCCCCATTCTTAAATCCTTCTCCCTATTTTTCCTGTGCGGTGCAATCTTTTACATACTGCATAATGATATCTGCCGTACCTTCAATTCCAAAACGCGTATCATTAATGCAAAGATCATAATTTGCAGCGTACCCCCAGTCCTCCCCGGTATAATACATATGATACTGCTTACGCCGGCCTTCCGTCTTCTCAATGATGGCCTCCGCCTCATGCCTTTTCACCTTATGCTTCTCCATCAGATGATGAATCCGGGATTCCCTGTCACCACTTAAAAACACCCGTACCACATCGTTTTCCTTCCGGTAAGCATAATTTCCGGCTCTGCCAATCAGAATACACGATGTCTCCCCAATCAGTTCATCCAGAACTTTCCTCGGTGTCCGGTGCACAACACTGTCTTCCCCATCGTCTTCCGCAATGACTGCCAGAAGCGTTCCTGCCGGATTCTCACCGAAATAATCCGGATAATGTTCCAGAATTCCCTTTTTCTTTGCGAGTTCTGTCAATGTCTTTTTATTGTAAAGCGGAACATTCAGTCTGTCTGCCAGAACCTGTCCGACTTCATCTCCGTAACAGCCGCACTCTCTTGCAATTGTAATCTTCATACCGTAATTCCCTTCTTTCCTGTTACCGCAATGTTAGCACAATTTTATCCAGAATTCCAGTCAAATGTGCAATTGTAATCCCATAATTTGTCATTGGAATGTTCTGTGCCTTTGCACGGTCGATTCTCGATACTACATATCTGCGGTTAAACATACACGCGCCACACTGAATGATCAGGTCATACCCTTCCAGATCCTGTGGAAAATCCGTGCCGCTCACATGATCAATCCTTAGCCGTTCTCCAAATCGTTTCCGCAGCATACGCGGAATTTTTACCCTGCCGATATCCTCGCTCAAAGGGGCATGCGTACAGCATTCCGCTATCAGCACATGAGAGTTTTCGTTTATTGCATCGATCTGTCTGGCACCTTCCATATAGTACGGCAGATCCCCTTTGTATGCAGCAAACAGCACAGAAAAAGATGTCAGCATACTTTCCGCCGGTTTATTCCGGTATACATAATCAAACACCTGGGAATCGGTAATAATCAGCTTTGGTGCCTGCTGCAGCATGTTGAGTGCCGGAAGCAGTTTATCCGTGGTCACACTCATAACCATACACTTTTTATCCAGTAATTCCCGCAGCGTCTGCACCTGCGGCAGAATCAGACGTCCTTTCGGTGCCTGAATATCCTGTGGCATAACAAGAAGCACAAGATCTTCCTCCGTGACCAGATCCCCCGTAATCAAACGGTTTCCAAAATTCTCCGGCACTCTGCGGCTCATTGCCTCCCGGACATTTTCCATACCGGCTCCGGTCAATGCACTGACTGCCAGTGCATCTTCCTTTGTTTTTTCTTTCAGATAGTTTTTCAGAGGTGCTGCATCCGCCACGTCCGCCTTGTTAATGATCAGAAGAACCGGAATTTTACGCTCCTTAAACCAGGTGTACCATTTCAGTTCTTCCTCATAGGATTCGCCGGAAACCGGCTGTGCAGAAAATACAATAATTGCCAGATCAGCTTTTTGGGCTGCAAGCCGCGTCCGTTCCACGCGCTGTTCTCCCAGCGTACTTTCATCATCGAATCCCGCCGTGTCCATAATCGTGCACGGTCCCATCGGATAAATTTCCATTGCCTTGTATACCGGATCGGTTGTCGTTCCCGCCACATCTGCGACGATGGAAACCTCCTGCCCGGTAAAAGCATTGATAAATGAAGATTTTCCGCTGTTTGTTTTTCCAAATACACCGATATGCAGACGATTTGCAGACGGTGTTTCATTCCATGTTGCACCCATATGCGTTCTCCTTCTTGTGCGTTTTGCTGAATCAGTGATAATCTCCACGGTTTACGACCACTTTGTATCCGACACTTTCCATGCGGCGCGCCATACAGTGCCGGCACTCTGCCGCCTCATCTCCCGTACAGATTTTATTATCATATAATTTATATTTTTCCCGCACTGCTACCGGGGAAAGATTCGGCATCACAACATTTGCCCCTGCCTGAATTCCTTTTTCCCTGCCCAGCGGATGAATGGTTCCCAGTGCAGTTGTTGATGGCAGCAGCACATGCGGCTGCAACAGCCGGATAATGGATAAAAGCCGAAGCGTATCTTCCATTGTTCCTGCCTTTTTTTCGCCAAACGGGGTATCCTTCTGGGGAATAAACGGACCGATGCCGACCATATGCGGCTGCAATTTCCGGATAAACTGCAGATCTTCATACAGCGTATCCACCGTCTGCTCCGGCGAACCGACCATATCCCACCTGATAACCGATTTCTTTTAAATCCCACAGACAGTCCATGCGGTGTTTCCAGAACATTTCTGCCGGATGCAGTTTTCCATAATGCGCCTCGTCCGCGGTCTCATGACGCAGCAGATACCGGTCCGCACCGGCATCAAAAAATGCCTGGTAGCTGTCGTGCTCTTTCTCCCCGATGGAAAGCGTCACCGCACAATCGGGATACTGTGCCTTGATCTGCCGTATCAGGGCACAGATTTTATCGTCCGTAAAATATGGATCTTCCCCGCCCTGCAGCACAAAGGTCCGAAATCCCAGTTCATACCCATTTGCACAACAGGAAAGAATTTCTTCCTCCGTCAGGCGATAGCGTTCTGCCTTGCGATTGCTCTTTCGAATGCCACAGTAAATACAGTCATTCTTACAGTAATTGGTAAATTCAATCAATCCACGGATAAACACCTGCTTTCCGTAAATGGCATCTGCTGCCTTACGTGCCCGCTCGTGAAGAAATGCAATGTCCCCTGTATCCGTTGTCTCCAGCAGCAGAGCCAGCTGATCACGGGTTATATTCTGTCTGTTTTCAATTTCCGTTATGATCTGCTTTAACATTTGCATACACCGTTCTGGCACTTGCGCCATCCAATCTTTGAATTTTTATTTTGTGGATTCTTTAAGTACTACTTCATACGACAACAGTGTCCGATCCGGTACCGTCTCCCCTTCAATCTGCGCCAGCAGATTCTTACAGGCTTCCATTCCGAGTTCTCTCGCATTGAAAGACAACGAAGTGATCGATGGTATATTGTTCTCGAGCACGGAACTGTTGTAAAACGATGCCACACGGATATCCTGCGGCACTTTTATGTGTTCCTGCCGCAGCTTGCGAAGTACCTGTATGCAGATGGCATCATCCATGCAGACAATACAATCCGCCCCTTTTTCCAGCACTTCTTCCACTGCACGATCCATAAAGGCACGGCTCTCCAAATTCCGGTAAACAAGCGTTTCTTCCACTTCTCTTCCCGCTTCCTGATATGCCTGCTGGTATCCTTTATACCGGTTCTGGTTGACTACGAAAGATTCACTTCCTCCGAGCAGAGCGATATGCTTCATCTGGCGCATCAGTAAAATAGATGTCAGTTCGCGGCAGGCGCTCTGCTGGTCATTGTCCACCTGTTTAACTTTACGGTATGCGGTACTACCGGTTGTAACAAACGGAATCTTTTTCTCCAGAAGCAGTTCAATCTGCGGGTCTTTTAAAAAGGTCCGCAGCAGCACAATCCCGTCCACCTTGCGGTTTCTCACGATGCGCTCGAGACTGGTAATATCATTTTCCTGACAGATACACAACAGAATGTCGTACTCATTCATTCCTGCAATTTCCTGAATTCCTGTAATGACTTCCTGAAAAAACGGAAGATCTACCAGTGCATAATCCTCCGGCATAACCACGCAGAGATTGAATGTTTTTGACTGTGCAAGTCCTCTTGCAATTACATTCGGTTTATAATCATGCTCCTCTATATAAGCCAAGACTTTTTGCCTTGTTGCCTCACCGATTCTTCCCTTTCCGGATATTGCGCGTGAAACCGTTGTCTTTGAAACGCCAAGTGCTTCCGCAACATCCGAAATGGTGATTACATTTCCCTTTTTCATATTCTTCTCCTAACTGCACACCTATGCATCCATTGCATGTTAAACGGTTGCGCTGTTACATTTTGCAGTTTTTTATCAATTTTGTCAAGTATCCCCTATTCCTTTGAATTTTTCTGCAATTTTTGTAATTTTTCTTCTGCTTTCTTTAATTTATCATAATTTGTGACATACACCTTATCATTGGCAGTCAGTTTCTCATACGCATTTCTTGCCTTTTGCACCGCTTCTTTGGAATCCTTTGTAATGGTTCCGAGTGCGTCAATCAGTTTTACGACCTTTTTTGCTTCTTCCTTATCTGTTGCATCGGTACTTTCCGTTCCAGGAAGTTCATACACCAGCACCGGATAATTCTTCTTAACATTTTCAAATACTACCTTTGCGACTTCCGGCGGAAGATTGATGCAGCCATGTGATCCTGCATATTTATAAATACTTCCTCCGAACTTGCTGCGCCAGTAGGCATCATGCATACCGACATTTCCCGCAAAAGGCATCCAGTATGTAACCGGCGTCTCATAGTTTTCTCCGCGCAAAGTTGCATTTTTCTCGGTATATGTCACGCCATATGCACCGGTCGGTGTCGCATTATTTTTCGATACATTTCCCGATACAAAATCCGAATCAATCACCAGTTTTCCATCTTTATATAAGAACATATGCTGTGCCGTCAGATTGATCTCAACGTAAGAATCGCCATAATCATTTTTTCCATGGGAATTGGCTGTCATGGAATAATTCAGTTCTCTTTCCACTGCTTTCCCGGCTTTGATCTCACTCGTAATCTGGGCGATTTCCTTTTCCGTATCAATCTTCCATCCATAATGGCTCTCCGGAATCGTAACCATCTTTCCGTAAGAAGTCTTTAACGTTTTGGCACTGTAACAGGTATTATATTTTTTTGCAAGATCACTGACGTATGCTTTTACACACTCCTGGTCCAGTACCGGTTTTAACTTTTTATTTAACCGGAACCAGTCACCAAATACGGAAGCATCGAGTACCTCTTTGGAATCTCCCACGGTAAATGTAATCTTTGTCTTTGCATACCCGTTCATTTTCTTTACGGCTTTTACCAGATTCTCATCATCATCTAAAACCGTCGGATCTTCATAAACGCCGGCTTTTTCCAGAGAGAGGTTCTCTTTTAATCCTTCCACCGCCTCCTGCACTGCCTGATACATTTTCTCTGCATCAATGGTCGTTCCCATGACGCACCCAACCACGGTAAATCCTTCCGTCTTATCATAAGAAGAAACCGAAGCATTCTCCGGTGCCGTCTGATTGTCTGCATCCATACAGTCCAATGCATCGATCTGTGTCTGCAGCTTATCTTTGTCATAGTCGACAAGTGTTGTATTTTTCAATGTCTGTTTCTGGAAAATTTTTACCGGCCATGCAAACATATTCTGTGCGTGTACCAGCTCTGTTATTTCGTCTCCCCACTGTGGTTCCAGCGAAATATCCTGTCCGGAAATTTTTTCTGTATGCTTGTCTCTTGTTGCTATCTTTAACTGGTAGGAATGGATTTCTTCCGTAATCTCATCCATCACTTTCTGCGCGGTATACCCTCCCGCTTTTCTTCCATTTAATGTCGTTTTCGGGAAAAAGTGATTGTGGAAATAAACGGCCAGTCCCAGATACAAAAGAACGACCAGTCCTGCCACCATCCATATCAGTTTTCTTCTCTGTTTTCTTTTCATTCGTGCTTTTTTCAAAATTCTTATCCTCCGTCACTATTGTATTATACAAAAGCACAAGAGGTTGTCAATGTGCCAAATTTTTAAAGTTTTATGAACATTGCGGGTTTTATATTGTCGTGCTTTTTTCCCCGTGCTATAATCAGTTTCAGAACAAAAGAAAAAGGAGCTGCACACAGATATAAAAGGAGTATTTATGTTGCCGGAAACCCAAAGTAAGCGGACGTTTGTGTTCCGAAAATATTATGAAAAATATAAACATTTATGGATTTTGTTATATTTTTTCGTGTACATGGCATGGTTTAACTATGTAGAAAAAACCGTCACGACACATTTTCATGTCATCCATGTACCGATTGATGATTATATTCCGTTTTGTGAATACTTTGTCATCCCTTATCTGCTCTGGTTTCCTTTTGTCGGATGGGGCATCGCCTATATGGCATTACATAATAAAACAGATTACTATAAATTGTGTGCGTTTTTGTTTACCGGAATGACAATCTTTTTAATCATCTCCACGGTATACCCGAACGGTCAGTATCTGCGTCCGACCTATTTCACACACCACAATCTGTGCACCATGCTCTGTGAACGCCTATATGCCGGTGATACTCCGACGAATCTGTTTCCGAGTATCCATGTATATAATTCGCTCGGCATTTATCTTGCGGTGACACACAATAAAAAGCTGCGCAAAAACAAGCTGGTCTGTCTCCTGACACTGATTCTGACGGTCAGCATCATTCTGGCAACGATGTTTATCAAACAGCATTCTTTCTTTGATGTATGTTGTGCATTTGTTCTTGCCGCAGTCATGTACCATGTGGTTTACCGCCACAACTGGGCGCGTGCTAAAGCTGCCGCCACCTCATCCAAAACCGATAACAATTTTTCTGTGGAATAATAAAAGAGCTGGCCTCTCTGGTCAGCTCCTTTTCTTTTTCCTTTTATTTTTTGCGTTCTGCCGCATGCCGGTACACGGTTTCCATGGATTGAAGAAGTTCATCAAAATTTTTCTTCTGACTCTCCATTTCTTCTGTAAAATCCTCCATCTGCATCCGGTTGCGTTCCTCGGATTTGGCAATTTCCTCATCTGCATTGCGAAGCACAACAATCTGGTTTTCCATCTCTTTGAAATTTGGACATGGTTTTAAACGATTCCATTCCTGTGCCTGACGCGCAGCCTCCTGACAGGATTTCATCAGTTTGGTCATTGCAACATTGTTTTCTTTCAGCAATGTAACCATCCGGTGTACCTGCTCTTCCAGCTCTGCAATTCTCTCATCCGAATCTGCCAGCCTCTTATGTGCCTGATCAATCAGCTCATCATACGTTCCCGCAGATACACGGATCGTTTCTGCAGCCGTAACAAACTGTTTTCCTCCCTCTCCCATACGCCCGGCTTCAATCGCCGCATTGAGGGCAAGCACTCCCATCTGCTTTCCGCAATCCTGCATCTTTTCCAGTTCCTCTCGGGTCTTTTCATTTTCCGCCTTGAGTGCAACCGGAAATTCGTTCAGGAATTTGGATGGCGTGGTGAAATGTTTGTTTTCCTCCACCAGCTGTGCCATCTCCTGTTCGATCTTTTTTCCGATGACTGTACTTCCTGCTCCTGATATGACGCCAGCTGTCCGGTCAGCTCCTGCTCCTTTTCTCCGTTGTCTGCCGCCATTTGTGATGCTTCTTTTATATTTTCCTGTATCTGGGTGATTCCGGCTCCCAGCTGCTGATATGTATTTCTGATTTCCCTTGCGGTTGCATCAAACATATCTTTTCCGTCCTTCATATGGGCAAAAAAGCCTTCATCCAGCTGTGCCAGGTTTCTCATCCGTACCAGTGTTTCCTGTTTTTGTTTCTTTTTTCCGAACATTACTTGCCCTCCATTGCATTTATTTTACAATTTCTTTCCCGTTTTTTCAATGGAATCAGCGATAATATTTCATCTCCAGCTGCAGATTTTCATTTCCCTGATAAAAATCAATCTTTGCTGTATACACCATAGAAAATAAAATCCGGTTTTTTCTGCCATGCAGCGCATTCTCCACCTCTTCCTGACCAAACTTTTCGGTAAAATATGCAAACAACGTCTCCACATCCCCAAAGAAAATAACCGGAACCGGCTGTCCGTATTCCGAAAGAACACTCATCCGAAGAACATTCCGGTTCTTTCCTATCAACCACATGCGGCTGATGGACAGATTCCGGTCTGCAAACAGTGGAGATGGATTATCTTTTCCAAACGGCTCCAAAAGTGCAAACTGATGGACCAGTTCCGTACTCGCATATCCCACCGGCATGGCCATGTCAATGTGAATATCCGGGCAGACTTCCTCCACCGTAAGCGGACAGTTTTCATTGATTTTTCTGCGGAATTTTTCCACATTTTCTTCCGGAAGGGATAACCCTGCCGCCATCGGATGTCCGCCAAATTTTGTAAACAGTTCCGCACATCCACACATATTTTCATACATGGAATAATTTTCCGTCGATCTTCCGCTGCCTTTGACTCCCTCTTCTCCCCGCGTCAGCACAAATACCGGCCGGTTATACATTTCCCGGATTCTTCCGGCAATCAGTCCTGCAATGCTTTCGTGGACATCCGGCAGAAACAGAACAAGTACCGGATCATTCTCATATCCACCTTCCTCACAGAGTTTCTTTGCCATTTCCACGCCCTGCAGTGTCAACTCCTTGCGTTCCTGATTCAGATCAACCAGATCCCGGGCAATCTCTTCTGCCTCCGTTTCCTGCCCGGTCTCAAACAGCCGAAGGGCATGCCTTGCCGTGTCAAGTCTGCCGGTTGCATTGACACATGGCCCTAAGACATAACCAAAATGGTATGCACTGATATTCTCCGGCTGTACATTGCATGCCTGC
>OCHD01001253.1_pt1 | contig 17545 bp, 19 predicted proteins | sample 1538481 | NCBI WGS metagenome assembly OCHD01 (sample SAMN04571699, study PRJEB22368) | human gut metagenome | biome: human gut; material: stool | host: Homo sapiens | place: Luxembourg | collected 2012-09-07
GAGAAAATCACGGAGACACAGATGACGGAAGAACCGGGTACGCTGGAAGAAACGGAAACCGGGACTGCAACTGAAACGCAGCAGGAACCGGTGATACAGACGGTAAAAATTACGGCGACAGGTGACTGTACGCTTGGGGCAACACAGACGCATGGGTATGCAGGTTCCTTTCATGAATACTATGATAAATACGGGCAGGATTATTTTTTTAAAAATGTCAGAAGTATTTTTGAGCAGGATGATTTTACACTGGTCAATCTGGAATGTGTGTTGTCAAATGCGACCGAGCGTGTGGAAAAAACGTGGAACTTAAAAGGAAAACCGGAGTATGTTGGTATTATGACAGACAGTTCTGTGGAGGGGGCAAGTCTGGGAAATAATCATACGTTTGATTATGGGCAGCAGGGACTTGATGATACCAGAGAAGTGTTAAATAAAGCAGGGATTATCTTCGGATTCAATGATCATGTGGATACCTATACCACGAAGGATGGTATCAAAATCGGAATTGTCTCCGCAAGCCAGTTGTCTGAAAAACATGCCAATTATATCCGGGATGGGATTGCAGAACTTCGGGAAGAAGGAGCGGATCTGGTAATTGCCTGTTGCCACTGGGGGATAGAGGGGGATCATTATCCGAATGATTATCAGCAGAAGCTGGCACACCAGGTGATTGACTGGGGAGCAGATCTGCTGGTCGGTACACATCCTCATGTATTGCAGGGAATGGAATTATACAACGGAAAAATGATCTGCTACAGTCTTGGAAATTTCTGCTTTGGGGGGAACAGGAATCCAAAAGACAAAGATACGGCGATCTATGAACAGACCTTTACCTTTGTGGATGGGGTACTGCAGACAGATATATCAGCCGATATGATACCATGCAGCATTTCTTCCACATCAGAAAGAAATAATTTTCAGCCTGCCATAGCAAAAGGCGACAGAAAACAGACGATTATTGATCATATGAATGAGTATTCGGAAAAGTACAGTAAAATCGGATTTGACGCAAATGGCAGGGTAATCATCAGGGAAGAGTAGGGGGATAATATAATTTTATGTGGCAAGTAAATAATAATGATAAGAGGAATCAGCACATGAATGCAAGTTTTTGGAATTATCCGTCAAAACAGAAAAGCTGGCCGATAGACGAAGAAATGGAAAGTCTCGGGGAAGTCATTCATCCACTCGATAATATCGGTGGATTTGATGTACGTCCGGGATTTTATCAGATGAATGGTGCATATCAGACAGAGGAAGGGGTAAGTTTTACCGTAAGCTCCCATGGAGCTACGAGCTGTGTCCTGCTGTTATTCCGGCCGGCGGCACAGGAACCGTATGCAAGAATCCGCATTCCGGAAAGTTATAAAATTGGAAATACGTATTCTATCCTTGTTTTTGGCTTAAAAGCAGAGGATTTTGAGTATGCCTATCAGATGGACGGTCCTGCCGATCAGGCGAGAGGGTTACTGTTTAACAGAAAACATACGCTTCTTGATCCATATGCGAAAGCTGTTACCGGTCAGAGAAACTGGGGAGAAAAACCGGAAGGCGGAAAGGATTTTGTCTATAAAGCCCGTGTGGTGCAAAGTGATTTTGACTGGGGGCGGTATCGGAATCTGAATTACAAATTTGAAGATCTGGTGATCTATGAGATGCATGTCAGGGGATTTACCAAAGATGCGTCCTCCGGTGTAAAAGGTGGGGGAACATTTGAAGGTCTGCGACAGAAAATTCCGTATTTGAAAGATCTGGGAATCAATGCGGTAGAACTCATGCCGATTTTTGAATTTGATGAAATGGAAAGTGCCCGTGTGGTGGATGGCGTGCAGTTGTACAATTACTGGGGCTATAATACGGTTTCCTTTTTTGCCCCGAATACAAGTTATGCATTTCATCAGGAGCATAATCATGAGGGTGATGAATTAAAGCGTCTGATCCGCGAACTGAAAGAAAATGGAATTGAAGTCATTCTTGATGTGGTATTCAACCATACGGCAGAGGGAAATGAAAACGGTCCATGTTTTTGCTTTAAGGGGATTGATAACAATATTTATTATATGCTTACACCGGATGGATATTATTACAATTTCAGCGGCTGTGGCAATGTCTTAAACTGCAATCATCCGGTGGTACGGCGGTTTATCACAGACTGTCTGCGGCACTGGGCAGTAGAGTACCGGGTGGATGGATTCCGGTTTGATCTGGCATCGATTCTGGGAAGAGATCAGAATGGTGCACCGATGGAGAATCCGCCGATTCTGGAAGCCCTTGCATTTGACTCTATTCTGGGGGATATGAAGCTGATCGCAGAAGCCTGGGATGCGGGTGGCTTGTATCAGGTTGGAAGTTTTCCGTCCTGGAACCGCTGGGCCGAATGGAACGGAAGATACCGTGATGATATGAGAAGCTTTTTAAAGGGCGACAGTGGCGTCGCAGGGCGTGCAATTACACGTATCACCGGATCCTCCGACATGTATGATCCGGCAAGCCGCGGATATAGTGCATCCGTCAATTTTCTGACCTGTCATGATGGGTTCACGTTGTATGATCTGTATTCATATAATGAAAAGCATAATGAGAAAAACGGATGGAACAATACGGACGGGGATAACAACGGCCTGAGCTGGAACTGCGGGGTGGAAGGTGAGACGGATGATCCGGTGGTTATGAGCCTGCGACGCAGACTCGTGAAGAATGCATTTGCCGCGTTGTTATGCAGCCGTGGACCGGCTATGTTTTTTGCAGGGGATGAATTTTGTAATACGCAGTATGGAAATAACAACGCATACTGCCAGGATAATATTATTTCCTGGCTGGACTGGAACAGACTGGAAGAATTTCAGGAGATTCATGATTTTGCCCGTTTTATGATCCATTTCCGTGCAAAGCATCCGATTCTGCGAAGGGATACAAAGCCGGCAGTCTGCGGGTTACCTTCCGTAAGTGTCCATAACGGAGAGCCGAACCGGAATTATACGGACTATAATACACATTTAATTGGAATCATGTATGCGGGAAGAAATGCCGATGATACGGATGATGATATGATCTTTTACGGAATGAATGCGTATTGGGAGCCTTTGGAGATGCGCCTGCCTTCGTTGCCGGAGTCTTATCATTGGAAACTTGTAGTAAATACTTTCTGTGAATACCAGGATGGGGCAGATTTTGAAGCCCAGACACAGGGAGATCAGACACGTGTGCGTGTTCCGGAACGTTCTACGGTAATTTTACTGGCAGAACATGATTTATAAAAAAGAGTTGAGCACCGCTCTGGAAACAGGGCGTGCTCAACTCTTTTTTTCGGTGGTATCGGGTCTTTTTGTAATTTCACTGGTTCCGATGAGGTAATCTGCAGAAACATTCAGAATCTGCACGATGGCTGCAAGATCCGCAACGGTCGGAGAACGACGACCGGTACGGTATCCGCTGATCGTGGACGGCGAAACAAACATTGCATTTGCCAGCTGGATATTGGAAATATTTTGTTTATACATAATCAGACTCAGACGGTCACCAAAATCTTTGTATTTATTTTTATCATTCGTTTTCATACAAATGATTTTATAGAAAGTTGATATAAAAAACAGAGAAAACGCGTATTGCGTTTTAATTCTTAAATAAATGGAAAAAGATTTCCAAAGAGATAAGAAATTAAATCCATCCACCGTCTAAGGTGAGAATCTGTCCATTCAGGTAACTGCTTGCTGTGGCAAGAGAATATGCCAGTGAAGCAACTTCTTCCGGGGATCCCATACGGCCGGCAGGAATTTCTTCGATGAGTGCAGAGCGTTCTTCCTCGGAGAAACAACGGTTCATATCCGTATCGATTACCCCACAGGCGATGGCATTTACCTGGATATTGCTAGGGGCAAGTTCTTTGCCCAAAGCGCGTGTAAGGGAATTGATCCCCCCTTTGCATGCAGAATAGGCAACTTCGCAGGAAGCTCCGACATTTCCCCATACAGAAGAAATATTGATGATATGTCCGGATTTGGCATGAACCATGGAGGGGATGACCTGTCTGCAGGTGGAAAAGACGGATGTGAGGTTTGTCGCAATAATCCGGTTCCAGTCGGTAATATCCATGTCGGTGAGCAGACCGATATAAGAGATGCCGGCATTGTTGATTAACACATCAATCTGGCCGAAGGTATCCAGTGTTTTTTGCACCATGTCACAGATAAAAGTATAGTCTCCTACATCACCACGGAAGCAAAGCACCTGTATGGAGTAGGTTGTTTCAAGTTTTGTGGCAAGTGCCTGCAGCGTTTCATAAGAGTTATGGCAGCAAAGAGCCAGATGATAGCCTTCAGCGGCAAATCGACATGCCAGGGCTGCACCGATTCCACGGGATGCACCTGTAATCAAAGCAGTATGTTTCATTGTTCTTCTCCATTCTTTTTTTGTATTGTACCATAAATTAAAAAAATTCACTAGACAAACACCGGAGAATGTGTTACTATAATTGGGCAGTTGAAACGGCGCGTGGCTCAGCTTGGTAGAGCGCTGCGTTCGGGACGCAGAGGTCGCAGGTTCAAATCCTGTCGCGCCGACGATACAAGGATTCCGGTACATGGGTGAGAGAATCCTTGGCAGGGGCAACCTCAGAGGCTTTTAGAGAGTTTCTGGGGTTCTTTTTTTGCCTTCAAAAGTTTTAGAAAGGCTCTATGTCAAAAAAAACTGTCGCACGAATTTTCGCGCGACAGTTTTTTTATTCTACCGTTACAGATTTTGCCAGGTTACGTGGCTGATCCGGATTTAAGCCTTTTCCAACGGATGTGTAATATGCAATCAGCTGGAAAATTACAACAGATTCAAAAATCGTAAATTCGTCGGATACATCCGGAAGATTGATGTGTACATCACAGATAGAAGGATCTGTGATTTCTTTGTCTTTGGACAAAAGAATGACATAAGCACCACGGGCTTTTACTTCCCGGATATTGGAAATAACTTTGCTGTATACATGTTTCTGGGTAGCAGCGGCAATGACAGGAACCCCTTCACTGACCAGAGCAATGGTTCCGTGTTTTAATTCACCGGCAGCATAGGCTTCGGCATGAATATAAGAAATTTCCTTTAATTTCAAAGCACCTTCCATGCAAAGGGTATAATCGAGTCCACGACCGATAAAGAACGCGTTGTTGGCATTGATCATGCGTTTGGTCAGCTGTTCAATATCAGGAGCCTGTGCAAGAACTTCCTCGATGTAATTTGGAATTTCCTGCAGTGTTCCAATAAATGTACGTGCCTCTTCGACAGAAATCTTTTGCTGTGTCATGGCAAGTTTGCATGCAAGCAGGTAAAAAGAAGCAACCTGAACGGTGTATGCTTTTGTACTTGCAACAGCGATTTCCGGACCGGCATGTGTATATAATACATAGCTGCTTTCACGTGCAATGCTGGAGCCTTTTACATTTACAATAGACAGTGTTTTCTTTGTATATTTATTTGCAAGGCGAAGAGCTTCTAAGGTATCAATGGTTTCTCCGGACTGGGATACGACGATTACCATGGATTTTTCATTAATTACTGGTTCTTCATAACGGAACTCCGATGCGATTGCCACGGTAACCGGAATATGCAGGCGGTTCTGGATCATGGTTTTTCCTACCATTCCCGCGTACATTGCAGTACCACAGGCAACGATTGTAATGTCGCTTACATTTTCAAAGAAGGAATCCGCAATGGCATCTTCCGAAAAATCCGGAAGCATATCTTTGATACGTGGGGTAATGGTTCTTGTGATGGCAGCCGGCTGTTCATGAATTTCTTTGATCATGAAATGCGGATAACCATCTTTCTGGGCTGCGGTAACATCCCAGTTTACTTCCATATATTCCGGTTCTACGGAATGACCGTCTAAATCTTCTAACGTAATGCCGTCCGCAGTCATAGTTAAAATATGATATTCCGGCACGATGAAATAACGCTTGTTGTATGCGATAAAAGCAGTCAGATCGGATGCAATAAAAGCACCGTCATCACAGTATGTTGCAACCATAGGGCTGACATTTCTTACCGCATAAATTTCACCCGGATGATCCTTGAACAGAACGCAGAAGGCAAAGGAACCTTCAATTTCGGCTACTGCTTTGCGCAGAGCTTCTTTTGGATCTCCTTCGTAGAGTTTATTGATCAATGCGGCGGCAACTTCGGTATCCGTCTCGGAAATCAGTTCATCCGTCAGATCGTATTTGGTGGCGAGATCATGATAGTTCTCGATGATACCATTGTGGATCAATGCAACCTGTCCGACCTTATGAGGGTGTGCATTGGCATTGGTAACGCCACCATGGGTTGCCCAGCGGGTGTGGCCGATTCCACACGTAGAATTGTTATCATCATCGCAGATGGCACGAAGATCTTTTACTTTTCCGACAGTTTTCCGAAGTGAAATTTTTCCGGTATCTTTAAAGTACGCAATTCCCGCACTGTCATATCCACGGTACTCAAGGCTTGCAAGTCCTGTCAATAAGACATCCTGGGCTTTTAATTTACCTGTAAATCCAATAATTCCACACATAATTGAAATCTCCTTTTTCTCATATAATTTTATGATCCCGATATTGTTTTCGTTCATCAGAATATTTTTCATTGTGCATTATGTGGTAACACGTAAGTGTTATCACCTATGCCAATTGCTTCGCGTAAGCAAATTCTCATGCAATTGGTTCCATCGGGGTACGAATCCTTTGTTCGGATGTTACCATCCTGTTTGTGATTCGTATGCGCAGCCCCATTCCTGCGTTCAGGCATCCGCCGAATCTTCGATTACCTGAATCCTCGTTAACCCTTGTGGTACAGCGAAAGCTGTATCACAGGGTACATGGCGCTAAAGTTTTTAACTTTTCGAAATCTGTTTCTCCTTTCTATAACAGACATCCCCATCTTAACATAAACACCGGGGCTCTCACAACCGAAAATATCCACAGAGATTTACAGTAATTGCATAAATTTTTCACGTTACTTACAATCTTAAAAAAATTTATACATCTTTGCCTTTGGTATGATATGATTAATTCCAAATGAAAAACATACAGGGAGGAATCTATGGACGAACAGACAAAACAAAAACGAAAAGATATCGTGGGGTGGGTGATTTACATAGCAGTTCTTCTTGCCATTATTATCACATTCCGTTGTTTTTTGATGATCGGGCGGGTGCCATCTGAGAGTATGGAACCGACACTGATGGTTCATGACTGGCTCATCGGAGACCGTCATGCATATGAGGAAGAAAAACCACAACGCGGCGATATTGTCATGTTTTATCAGAAAGATGAAAATGAAACCATGGTCAAACGTGTGATCGGACTTCCGGGGGAGACGGTTTCTTTTGTCGGAGGAAAAGTATACATCAATGGGGAACCGCTGGATGAATCGGCTTATCTGGATGACACTGTCGAAACGGATTGCGGAGGAGAAGATAAAACCTTTACCGTTCCGGAGGGCTCTTATTTCATGTTGGGGGATAACCGGGAAATTTCCCTGGATGCGCGATATTGGAAACATACCTACATTACAACGGATGACATGAAGTCGAAGGAAATCCTTATCATCCCGTTTCACAGGCTTCCGTGGTTTTAACTCTTTTGTGTCTTGACACCTGACGGGCATGTGAGTATACTCTATGTAATATGTTGAATGTAACAAGAAATGTCTGTATAGAAGGGTATTTCGTGAAAAGGAGTATTTTATGTTAACGACAAGAGAACTGCAGGACGAGATCATCCGCCTGAAGAAAGAAAAGGATATCTGTATTCTGGCACATGCATATCAGAGTCATGATATCTGGGAGGTGGCTGATTATGTAGGGGATTCCTATGGGCTGAGCGTGCAGGCTGCCAAGGCAGCGCAGAGCACTGTGCTGATGTGCGGAGTCCGTTTTATGGCAGAGACGGTCAAGATTCTGTCCCCACAGAAAAGGGTATTGTTATCCAACAGCAATGCGGGATGTCCGATGGCAGAGCAGATGGATGTGGAACTGATTTCCGGGGTGAAAAAGATGTATCCGGATTATACCGTGGTAGCGTATATTAATACGACTTCCGAGTTAAAAACGATTTGTGATGTCTGTGTAACTTCCTCATCGGCAGTTCAGATTGTAAAGAATATAGAGAATAAAAATATTTTGTTTATCCCGGACTGCAATCTGGGAAAATGGGTGGCTGATCAGGTGCCGGAGAAAAATATCAAACTGCTGCAGGGGGGATGTCCAACGCATGTCCGCATGTCGAAACGGGATGTGGAAAAAGCACGAAAGGCACATCCGGACGCACTTCTTCTGGTACATCCGGAATGTCTGCCGGAGGTTTCCGAACTGGCGGATTATCGGGGAAGTACAACCGGAATCATGGACTATGCAAAGAAAAGTGATGCAAAGGAATTCATTATCGGAACCGAGAACAGTATCGTGCAGCATCTGCAGTTTGCATGTCCGGACAAGCAGTTTTATCCATTATCAAGAGACTGTGTCTGCCACAATATGAAACTGACCACACTCGGAGATGTGTATCAGTGTGTAAAGGGCACCGGCGGAGAGGAAATCAAGCTGGACGAAGAAGTGCGTATAAAAGCAAAACGCTGTATTGATACCATGCTGGAACTTGGCAATTAAAGCAGGTCAGCCTGCAAAGATGCGCGCCCTGCGGAGTCAAAGATGATGCTGTGTCTCCGCAAGGGCGCGAAAGTGTGCGGTAAACGCACACTTTATTTTTTTACCGATTTTACAAGGGAATCCAATGTAATAGTTGTGGTGGTATCACCGGCAAGGAGCGTGTACGTTTCTCCGCTGGTGAGCTTTGGACAACTGATTACAACAGAATTATAGGATTTGGCAGGGGTATAGGAAAGCAGCATCCGGGGTATCAGATTGTGGTAGTGCCTGTTCTGAAAACAATTTATGAAGAAAGAAAAGGAAAACTTAAGAGAATCTAAATTGACTTGCAACATAAACTTATATAAAATAAAAAGCGCGGAGATGTTCGCAGAGTTCATTTCAAACGAAGAGGAGGAATTTTATATGATATGTCCGAAGTGCGGCAGTGAAATGCCGGATGACAGTGCGTTCTGCACCAGATGTGGAGCCAGCTTACATACAGGAACACAGGAAAATCAGAATTCGCAGGGAGGACCACAGCAGGGAAATCCGCAGGGGACGCCATACGGCTACGGAAATCCACAGGGAAACAACGGAGCGTATTATGGCAATCCACAGATGAACAATGGTATGCCGTACGGGCAGCCTTATGTAGATCCAAAGGATCATTCCGCAGAATTTGACGGAAAGGATATTGCAGATCACAAACTGTTTGCAATGCTTCCATATCTTCTGGGAATTTTGGGAACCATCGTGGCACTTCTTGTGGCGAAGGATTCTCCTTATGTCGGATTTCATGTGCGTGAGGGAATCAGGATCCTTGTGTCTGAAGTTCTGCTGGGACTGATTACTGTAGTGCTCTGCTGGACCGTTGTCGTTCCGATTGCAGCAGCCGTATGTTTTATCATTTTACTGGTTGTCCGTATCATCAGTTTTGTTAACGTCTGCAATGGAAAGGCAAAGGAAGCTGCTATAGTTAGCAATTTCGGATTTTTGAAATAACTTATAAAGATCCAATGAAAAAGAGAAGAAGATTCTGCATGTTATGTAAGAATCTCCTTCTCTTTTTTGTGGAAACACGGGATATTTAATTGAGAAGAATGGAAAAAGTCAGGGAATTTCCATCTTCACTTTTGGCAGAAATTTTCCCTTTGTGTGCGGTTACAATGGCGTAGACTACGGTAACATCTTTATATATAGAAGATAAGACGGGAACCTTAAATAAACTTAAAACATTCGTAATTTTTGTCGTTTTACAGGACAACATATTTTTTACATTGAATTTACATTAGTCTGGTTATGCATTTTACACAGACCCGATAAGATAACAACTGTAATGAGGAACAACATGAAAGAAAGAGGAGAAAATCATGAAAAACAAACTTGTAAAAATGATGGCTTTACTGACAGCAACAACAATGGTCGCTGCAGGTGTGATGGGATGTGGTTCTGACAGCAGTGATGCAAACGCTGATGCAAATACAGATACAACGGCATCTGATACAACTGCAAATACAGATACAACAGATGGAGCGGATCTGAGTGGAACCGTTACACTGGCAGGAAGTACTTCCATGGAGAAGCTTGCAAATGCCATGAATGAAGCATTCATGGAGAAATATCCGAATGTTTCCGCAACCGCAGAGTTTACCGGATCCAGTGCAGGAATTGAATCTCTGGAGGCAGGAAGCGTTGATATCGGAGATGCTTCCCGTGCCCTTTCTGACGATGAGAAAAGCCAGGGTATCGTAGAGAACATTGTGGCAATTGATGGTATCGCAGTTATTACAGATACAGCAAACACAATCACAGATATTAAGTCTGAAGATCTTGCAAAAGTATATACCGGAGAGATTACAAACTGGAAAGATCTCGGCGGACCGGATGAGCAGATCGTAGTCATCGGCCGTGAGGCGGGATCTGGTACAAGAGATGCGTTTGAGGAATTGATGGATGTAAAGGATTCCTGCAAATATGCACAGGAACTTGATTCTACAGGTGCTGTTTTGGCAAAGGTTGCAGCAACTCCGGGAGCAGTTGGATATGTATCCCTGGATGTGCTGGATGACACCGTAAATGGATTAAAGATCAACTCTGTAGAGCCGACAGAAGACAATATTCTTGCAGGAGACTATGTATTACAGAGACCGTTCGTTATGGCAACAAAGGGCGAGATTTCTGAGCAGAGTAAGCAGGTACAGGCATATTTCGACTTTATCAACTCTGCAGACGGACAGAATGTTATCAAGTCTGTAGGGCTGATCATCCCAAACAAGTAATATAGCAAGAAACACGTAAACAGGCAAACGAGGATAAAGATATGACAGGCGGCAAAGCAACAAAGCACATCGTGGAAACGATTGCAAAAGTAATATTTCTGGTATGCGCAGCCGTTGCCATTGTAGCAGTTCTTTCCATAACGGTTTATATGTTTGCAAAGGGCACCCCGGCACTGGCAAAGGTCGGGGTGATTGACCTGTTATTTGGAACTGTATGGCAGCCGACAGCAGCAACACCATCTTATGGCATTTTATACATTATTCTGACTTCAATTATAGGTACTGCAGTTGCAATTTTGATCGGTGTACCGATTGGAATTCTGACAGCGGTATTTATCACGGAAGTAGCCAACAAAAAGCTGGCAGCAATTGTTCAGCCAGCGGTAGAACTACTGGCTGCGATTCCGTCTGTAATCTACGGATTGTTGGGGCTTATGGTTTTAAATCCATTGATGTACCATTTGGAAAAGCGGGTATTTGCAGGCAGCACCACCCATCAGTTTACGGGTGGATCGAATCTGCTTTCTGCGATTATTGTGCTGGCAATTATGATTCTGCCAACCGTGATAAACATCAGTGTTTCTTCGATCCGTGCAGTACCCGGACATTTAAAGTCGGCTTCTCTTGCACTTGGGGCAACACATATCCAGACGATATTTAAAGTGATGATCCCGGCAGCAAGATCTGGTATTATGACAGGTGTAGTGCTTGGAATCGGACGTGCGCTCGGAGAGGCTATGGCGATCAATATGGTTGCCGGAGGTTCCGTAAATCTGCCGTTTCCATTCAATTCGGTACGTTTCCTGACGACACAGATCGTCAGCGAGATGAGTTATGCCGAAGGACTTCACCGGGAGGTACTCTTTACGGTAGGTCTGGTACTGTTTATCTTTATTATGATCATCAATCTGGTGCTTGCGCAGGTCGAGAAGAAAGGAGCCGTTGAAAAATGACAGGAAGTAATACAAGTATTCGTACGAAAACCAGACATCCGGCGGATTTCTTTACTTATGTTGCCATCTATGTGTGTGCAATTCTTTCCGTTGCGCTGCTTCTCGGAATCATTGTGTATGTATTTGTCAAAGGTATCCGGAGCGTTAACTGGGAATTCCTTACCAGTGTCACTTCGGTGTTAAAAGGAACAACCGGTATTGCGGGAAATATTGTAAATACGCTTTATATCATAATTGTAACCATGCTGATTGCTACCCCCATCGGTGTCGGGGCAGCGGTTTATCTGAATGAGTACGCAAAACCGGGAAAATTGGTCAGCATGATTGAGTTCGCAACCGAGACGCTGGCAGGTATTCCGTCCATTATTTTTGGTCTGTTTGGTATGATGTTTTTCGGACAGACACTTCATCTGAAATATTCCATCCTGACAGGTTCCTTTACTCTGACGCTGATGGTGCTTCCACTGATTACACGTAATACACAGGAAGCATTAAAAACAGTTCCAGACAGTTACCGCAGCGGTGCCATCGGTCTGGGAGCCGGAAAGTGGCATATGATAAGGACTATTTTACTGCCGTCAGCGATGCCGGGAATCATCACCGGTGTTATTCTTGCCATCGGACGAATTGTCGGTGAGTCAGCAGCACTGTTGTTTACAGCGGGAAGCTCGGGCCTCCTCCCGAAGAGCTTTGCCGATCTGTTTGCAAAGGCGAAAATGCCGGCCGGAACTCTTACCATTCAGCTTTACCTGAGTGCGACCAAGGGTGAATTCGGAGTGGCATTCGGTATTGCAGTGGTTCTGCTGATGATTGTTCTTGGCATTAACCTGCTTACCAAAGCGCTGGCAAAGAAATTTGATGTCAACCGCAGATAAATAAATATATATAAAGAAATCCTTCGGAAAACCGCTTCCGAAGGATTTTTGCGTATTTTTGAAAAGCTATGCGCTGGTAGGCATGGGAACATGCGTCAGGTTCTGCCGCACCTCCTGAAATTGTTCCGGAATATCTTCTATAGGCATGTTTTGCAGTACATCGGTGGTGCCGGCTTTTAATGCGGTTTCGTAATACCAGCATTTATAATCCAGGGTATTAAGTGTCTGCTGCAGGGAAGCCATCTTTGTAATTGCTTTTTTCTTGGATTATAAATTTCTCTGTGAAATCAGTCAATGGCTGTTTTACGGGTTTCTTAGAAAATAATAAAGGAAGAAAAGCTGCCTGAAAATATTTAACAAAAAATCCGGGAATACTTATGAATGACAATCATTACGGAAACCGTAATAAAACAATTTCATAAAGGAGGAAGAAATGACGGAACCGGATACTATAAAATTATTGAGAGAATGCGACGCGGGAATCAAGATGGGAACGGCAGCCATCGGGGAGGTCCTCGAAAAAACCACCAATGAAAAATTAAAAAAACTACTGGAAGCATGTAAAGAAGGGCATGAAAAACTGAAAGAAGAAATTCAGAATAAACTCGAACAATGTCACGATACGGGAAAAGATCCAAATCCGATGGCACAGGGAATGTCCTGGATGAAAACGAATGTAAAACTTGCCATGGATGAATCGGATGCAACGATCGCAGATCTGATAACGGACGGCTGTAACATGGGAGTAAAATCTTTAAGCCGTTATCTGAACCAGTATCAGGCTGCAGATGAGGAAACAAAGGATATTGCAAAGAAATTGATAAAACAGGAAGAAGAATTAAGCATTCATATGCGGTCATTCTTATAATTTAGGTTGAATTTTGTATAAAAGCACACTATAATATATAGAGTTTATATATTAAAAAGAAGGATGTGAAGTGATGAAACTAGGAAATCCTAAGACAAATGCGGACGTCCAAATGTCGGAAGCATTTGTCACAAGTGTGTTTTTGGCACTGTCCGGAGGTTTTCAGGATGCGTATACATACTTTACGCGTGAGGAAGTATTTTCCAACGCACAGACGGGAAATATTGTTTTGATGAGTACGCACCTGATGATGGGAGAATGGCTGGATGTGTTACGATACTTATTACCGCTTCTGGCATTTGCATCGGGTGTTTTCTTTGCAGAGAAGATTCATGTGATCTTTAAATATGCTAAGAAACTGCACTGGCGGCAGGGTGTGCTTTTGATGGAAATTGTGATTCTGTTTTTTGTTGGATTCATGCCAAAACACCTGGATCTGCTGGCTACCGTGCTGGTATCGTTTGCATGTGCAATGCAGGTACAGACGTTCCGGAAAGTAAGCGGATATTCTTATGCAAGCACAATGTGCATCGGAAATCTTCGTAGCGGAACAGAAGCATTTACCGGTTATCTGCAGACCCATGACACAGAAAAATTAAAAAAGGCACTGTATTATTTTGGCATTATTTTATTTTTCGGACTCGGGGCTGGTATTGGAGGAAATCTCTCTATCCGGTTTGGATATCATATGATCTGGGTATCGAGCGGACTGCTTCTGATCAGTTTTCTGCTCATGTTTGTGGAAAAGATGGACCGGTAAATTCATCGGAAAGATATCGGCGTGGTCTCTATGCCGATAAAATTCATGTAAAAGATACCATTGTGGTACCTATATACCGAAAATTTAATATTTAGATACCGGAAAGTCTCTATAGATCAAAAATTGCTTTTTCAGGTACCACTTTTATAAAAAAAGCGGTATCCGGAGAAGCAATTTTTACCATATAGGTGACATGTCCAGATTTCTAGCATTAAAATTTTGAGAAAACGTCACCTTAGGCTTTAATTTTTCATCTATAGATACCGGGCCTTATCATCAATTAATTTATCGGGATGTCTTTCAATTATATTTTCTTCAACCAACAGGAAGAAATGTCCCCCTTCTTACGTCACTTAGAGAAATCTTATATTTAAAACATCAACCTGCAAATTTAGCGTGTCAAGAAAACTTACATCCATTACATTGATTTTGCAAAAATTTTACATTCCCAGTCCAGTGCATTTTACAATCTCTCTTTATAATATTCATAAATCCTAAGAAATGGATAATTGCAGTGTGAGAAAACCATTGCAGATGAGGAGAGAAACATGGAAAAACGAACAAAAATTACTGTCCGTGATCTGAACCTGTATTACGGTGAAAACCATGCACTCAAGGATGTAAACATGAATATTCGTGAGAATTGTGTGACCGCTTTTATCGGACCGTCCGGATGTGGAAAATCAACATTCTTAAAAACCATCAACCGGATGAATGATCTGGTAGATGGTGTGAGAATCACAGGAGAAGTGAAACTGGATGATGAGGATATCTATGCAGAGGGTGTAGATACAACCGTTCTTCGGAAAAGAATTGGCATGGTGTTTCAGCAGCCGAACCCGTTTCCGATGAGTATTTATGACAACATTGCATATGGTCCGCGTGTACATGGAATGAAAGATAAGTCAAAACTGGATGCCATCGTTGAAGAAAGTCTGCGCGGAGCAGCTATTTTTGATGAGGTCAAGGATCGTTTAAAGAAATCCGCTCTGGGGCTTTCCGGTGGACAGCAGCAGCGTATCTGTATTGCCCGTGCACTTGCCGTACAGCCTGAGGTTCTGTTGATGGATGAGCCGACATCTGCACTGGACCCGATTTCCACATCAAAGATTGAAGAACTGATGGAGGATCTGAAAAAGAAATACACGGTAGTTGTTGTTACCCATAATATGCAGCAGGCAGTGCGTGTATCGGATGATACGGCATTTTTCCTTGTAGGGGAAATGGTTGAGTTTGGCGATACGAAAACAATTTTTTCTTATCCGAAAGATAAACGGACAGAAGATTATATTACAGGGAGGTTTGGTTAATGCGCTCAAAGTTCGACGAGCAGCTTAGACTGCTCAATCAGGAAATGATGTATATGGGAACCATGATTGAGGATTCCATCCAGAAAGCAATAGAAGCATTGATAGATCAGAATGCGCAGCTTGCAGAAAAAATCATGAATTCAGATTCGGATGTGGATCATGAACAGAAGAAAATTGAAAACATCTGTTTTAATCTGCTGATGCAGCAACAACCGGTTGCAAGGGATCTGCGTGTGATTTCCGCAGCCATGAAGATGGTAACGGATATGGAACGAATTGGAGACCATGCAGCAGATATCTCGGAAATCACAATCATGCTTTCAAAAGAACCGTATGTGCTGAATCTGGATGACATCAAAAAGATGGCGAGTGAAACCGTAATTATGTTGATCCGCAGCATCGAAGCATATGTGGAAAAGGATATGAATAAGGCACAGGAAGTCATCAGGCATGATGATATTGTAGATGACCTGTTTGATAAAAATAAGGCAGATATCATTGAACTGATCCGGCATGATCCGGAAAAAGGCGAGCAGGCGGCGGATATGCTGATGGTTGCAAAGTATTTTGAACGAATCGGTGATCACGCAACAAATATTGCAGAATGGGTTATTTTTGCATTAGATGATAAAAAAATCGAGCAGGAATCCTGATCACGGAGAGATTTTACATACATTTTACATAAACGATACTTTGGATTTTACATGTCGTATGCTATGATAAGAAACAGATAGAATACGTGTGAGAGGGCGGTCTTGTGCAGGCATGGCCGTCCTGCTTGATGTTGCAGAGGTATATATAAAGATAGACAGAGGGAAAAAGTTATGGCATTGATTTATATCGTGGAAGATGATGAGAATATCAGGGAGATTGAGACAATTGCATTGAAAAACAGCAATTACATGGTCTGTGCATTTGAAAAGGCAACCACATTTTATAAAAAACTGGAGGATATTATGCCGGATCTGGTGCTTTTGGATGTTATGCTTCCGGACGAGAGCGGGTATGATATTGTGCGTAAACTGCGGAAAAATCCTGCAACAAAGAAACTGCCAATTATTATGGTGACAGCAAAGACAGCAGAAATGGATATGATCAAAGGACTGGATGAAGGTGCGGATGATTATATTAAGAAACCATTTTCTATTATGGAGCTGATTACGAGAGTAAAAGCACTTTTGCGGCGGACGGAGACGGAGGATGTCAAGATCCTGCAGGTTGAAAATATTACACTGGATCACGAACGCCATATGGTTTTTGTAGACGACAAACCGGTAGAGCTGACGTTTAAGGAGTATGAACTGCTTCGTCTGCTGATGACCAATCCGAGTGTTGTATTGTCCAGAGAGGTCATCATGCGTCATGTATGGGGGACAGAATTTGAGGGCGAATCCCGTACCGTTGATATGCATATCAAGACACTGCGGCAGAAGCTTGGAGAAGCGGGAAGCAAAATTCGTACCGTTCGAAATGTGGGATATGTGATAGAGTAAGGAGCTGTTATGAAGAAACGAATCAATTTACGGCTGATTCTGATTGCAGGTATTGCAGTGATTGTAACCATGATCTGTATGACCGGTATTTATTATAAACTGTTTCAGGGACAGGTGCGCAAGGATCTGCAGATCAATGCAAGACTGCTTTCCGGCACGGGATTGTTTGATGATCCGGACAATACAAAGGTTTCACTTTCCGAATATTATGAAGTCGGGGAAGACCTGCGTGTTACTTGGATTGCAAAGGATGGTACGGTACTTTTTGATAATGATCTGGATATTTCACAGCTTCCAAACCACAAAAACCGCCCGGAAGTAAAGAAGGCGTTGTTTCAGGGGGAGGGAAGAAAGGGATAGTCTATGCCGTGAGCATCGCACACGCCCAGATCGGAA
>OCHD01001266.1_pt1 | contig 17359 bp, 17 predicted proteins | sample 1538481 | NCBI WGS metagenome assembly OCHD01 (sample SAMN04571699, study PRJEB22368) | human gut metagenome | biome: human gut; material: stool | host: Homo sapiens | place: Luxembourg | collected 2012-09-07
AAAGAAAAGAGATATGTACATCATTATGGATCTGGTTATCAACCATTGTTCTGATCAACACGAATGGTTCCAGAAAGCACTGGCAGATCCGGAAGGCGAATATGCCGATTATTTTTATTTCCGTAAGGGAAAGAATGGAAATCCACCGAGCAATTACCGTTCTTATTTCGGGGGAAACTGCTGGGAGCCGGTACCGGGATCGGACAAATATTATTTCCATATGTTCGCAAAGGAGCAGCCGGATTTAAACTGGGAAAATCCAAAACTGAGGGAAGAAATCTACCGGATGATCAACTGGTGGCTGGACAAAGGACTGGCAGGTTTTCGGATTGATGCGATCATCAATATTAAAAAAGATCTGGCATTTCCGGATATGGAGCCGGATGGTGACGATGGACTGGCAAGCTGTTGGCGTATGGTCGAAAATGTAGAAGGTGTCGATGCGCTGCTTGAAGATTTAAAGAATCATACATTTGCCAAAAAGGATGCATTTACGGTAGGGGAAGTATTTAACATTGGGGTGGAAGACCTGCCGGACTTTATTGGAGAAAATGGACATTTTTCTACAATTTTTGATTTCAGCGCCCATATGCTCAGTGACGGGAAACACGGATGGTACGATGCGCCACCAATTTCTTTTGATGCGTGGAAAAAAGCAATCACAGATTCCCAGATGCGGGTACAGAATGTCGGGTTCGAGGCAAATATCATTGAAAATCACGATGAGCCGCGCGGCGTTTCCCGTTTTCTGCCGGATTATGCACAAAATGCGGACGCCGGCTACCTGGAATATACCGACGAACAGTAAGCGTTCTGCTGCGTGGAATTCCATTTATCTATCAGGGACAGGAGATTGGCATGCAGAATGCCAGATTCAACAGTGTGGATGAATTCGATGATATCAGTACCAAAGACCAGTACAGGATGGCGCGTGAGGCCGGACTTTCGGATGCAGAAGCACTTGCCGTATGTTCGGCCATGAGCAGGGACAATGCACGGACACCGATGCAGTGGAAGGATGCGCCGCAGGCGGGCTTTACCTCGGGAACTCCATGGCTGAAAGTCAATGATAATTATCCGGTGATCAATGTGGAAAAAGAGGAAGGGCAGCCGGATTCGGTTCTGCATTATTACAGAAAACTTATCGCATTGCGCAAATCTGGGGAATATCGGGAGTTGTTTACTTATGGAAAATTTGAGCCGGCGTATGAGAATGCAGATCACGTAATGGCATATTACCGCATCCTGCAGGGGCGCCGGGTTCTGGTAGCGGCAAATTTTGGAACAGATACCATAGAACTGGATTGGGAAGTTCCGGCAAAAAAGGTACTTTTATCAAATAAAAAACGAACAAATGCTGAAAATAAGCTGATTTTAGAGAAATGTGAAGTGTTTGTGACGGAATGTAAATAGCGTTGCAATCTTATCGGATTTTGATATAATGAGAGCATACACGAATGTCTGTTTGGGGAGAGGAAAGGTATGCCGCAGTATATCGCAATTGATCTGAAATCATTTTATGCATCCGTAGAATGTGTGGAGCGTGGACTTGATCCGCTGACCACCAATCTGGTGGTGGCGGATGAAAGCCGCACGGAAAAAACCATCTGCTTGGCAGTTTCTCCATCCCTGAAAAAATATGGGATTCCGGGAAGAGCCAGGCTTTTTGAAGTGGTTCAGAAAGTAAAACAGGTAAACCGCAGCCGAAAAACCGGTGAGCCGGAATTGTCGTACATTGCGGCACCTCCGCGGATGGCACTTTATGTGGAATACAGTACGCGGATCTATGATATATATCTGAAATATGTGGCGCCGGAAGATATTCATGTATATTCGATTGATGAAGTGTTTATGGACGTGACACATTATCTGAAAACCTATGGAATGACAGCTTATCAGCTGGCGCAGACTATCATTCTGGATGTGCAGGATCACATCGGGATCACGGCCACTGCCGGGATCGGAACCAACCTGTATCTGTGCAAAATCGCAATGGATATTGTGGCAAAGCACATCGATGCGGATGAAAACGGTGTGCGCATTGCCCAGCTGGATGAAAAAAGTTACCGTAAACTGCTTTGGGACTACCGGCCGATCACGGATTTCTGGCGTGTCGGACCGGGATATGCGAAGAAACTGGCAGAAAACGGAATATATACCATGGGAGATGTGGCGCGCTGTTCCATCGGAAAAGAAACAGATTATTATAATGAAGATCTGCTTTACAAACTGTTTGGTGTGAATGCAGAGCTTTTGATTGATCATGCCTGGGGGTACGAACCGTGCACGATTGCACAGATCAAAGCGTATCGTCCGCAGGCGAACAGTTCCGGATCGGGACAGGTATTGCAGTGTCCGTACCCGGCAGATAAAGCAAGGATTGTTGTGCAGGAAATGACAGACCAGCTGGTACTGGATCTGGTGGAGCATGGATTCGTGACGGATCAGATAGTGCTGACGGTTGGCTATGATATCGAAAATCTGACAGACCCGGTGCGGGCAAAAAGATATCACGGGGAAGTGACTACGGATCGTTACGGAAGAAAGATTCCAAAGCATGCGCATGGGACGGCAAATTTGCAAAATCATACATCTTCTGCCATTACGGTAGTAGAAAAAACACTGGAATTATATGACAGAATTATAAATCCGGATCTTTTGATCCGCAGGATCTATGTTACGGCATGCCATGTACGCACAGAGCAGGAGGCACAAAAAGAACAGACTTATGAGCAGATGAGCCTGTTTGATTTTGCGGAAGAAACCGAGGAACAGAAGGCACAAAAGCAGGCATTGCAGAAGGAAAAACAGATGCAGAAAGCCATGCTTTCCATTAAGCAGCGTTATGGGAAAAATGCCATTTTAAAAGGAACCAATTTCAAAGAAGGGGCAACCATGCGGCAGCGCAACGGACAGATTGGAGGACATCGGGCATGAACCGGCTGGAAAATACGCATCGTTATGATGACATCATAGATCTGCCGCATCCGGTTTCGAAAAAGCATCCGCAGATGCCATCGGAAGACCGGGCCGCACAGTTTTCTCCGTTTGCAGCATTGACCGGTTATGAACGCGCCATTCGGGAAAAAGAAATGCAACATGAGGAACGGATGATGCTCGGGGAGGGCATCAGCAGGGAAACTTATGATTCAGAATAAGGACAACATATTTTTTATGATTAAATTCATACGATATACTAAGCAGGAAATTTGTGTGGTATGAAATGGCAGACAAAAAACAATGGAAAAGATATGTGGGGTATGCACTGTTTCTTTTCCTGTCATACAGCATTGGAAACGCAGCGGCTGTTGTAAGTACAATGACACTGCAGCCGGAGAAAGTGGAGAAAGAAATGAAAACAGTTGCAATTACCTTTGATGACGGGCCGAATCCGGAATATACACCGAAATTGCTGGACGGATTAGAAAAACGTGGTGTAAAAGCCACTTTTTTTCTGCTGGGAGAAGAGGTAAAACAGTATCCGGATGTCGTCAGACGGATGCATGATGACGGACATCTGATCGGTGTTCATTCTTATAAACATGTTAATTTTAAGGAAGTGGGCACGGCATGCACTTTGCAGCAGATTGAAAAAACACAGAAGGCGATTTATGATGTGACGGGAGAATATGCAGGATATATCCGTCCACCTTACGGATGCTGGCAGAAGGAACTGGATGCGCAGGTAAATCTGATCGAAGTACTGTGGAATGTAGATCCGCGGGACTGGGCAACGACCGATGCGGATACTGTGGTTCAGAGAATTCTAAAGGATACTAAGCCGGGGGACATTATTCTGCTTCACGATGCTTCGGCGTCATCTGTACAGGCGGCATTTACGGTCATAGATACCTTGCAGAAACAGGGATATTCGTTTGTCACGGTCGAGGAGCTTTTGTTAGAGTAGCATACTTGAATGTTCCGGTGATCTCGTGGTAAAATAACTAGCAGACCCAATCATTACAAGCTGAAAAAGAAGGAATAAAAAATGAGTAACGATAAATTTGACACGGCACGGCAGGTGCTTCGTCAGCAGAAATTAACAGGAGAACGCGCACTGTTTCAGTCTGAAAATCTGGCGGTATATGACAGTGTGTTTGAGAATGGGGAATCCCCGTTGAAGGAGAGCAGCAGTCTTTATCTGGATAATTGTCTGTTCCGGTGGAAATATCCGCTCTGGTATTGCAAACATGTCGATGTAAAGGAATGTACCTGGTTTGACATGGCGCGGGCCGGGGTATGGTATACCGATGATATTTCGGTAAGAGATTCCATTGTAGAAGCACCAAAAAATTTCCGCCGTTGCAGGGGAGTAACCCTGACAAATGTAAATTTCCCGAATGCAGAGGAAACCCTCTGGAACTGTACCGATGTAAACCTGTCCTATGTGCAGGCACACGGGGATTATTTTGCCATGAATTGTAAAAATATGCAGCTGGATCATTTTGAACTGGTTGGAAATTATTCATTTGATGGTGTGGAAAACATGGAGATCCATCATGCACGCATGCTTTCCAAAGATGCATTCTGGAACAGCAATCATGTTACTGTGTATGACAGTTTTATTTCGGGAGAATATCTGGGATGGAATGCCAGAAATCTTACACTTGTCAACTGTACGATTGAGAGCCTGCAGGGCATGTGTTATATAGAAAATCTGAAAATGGTGAACTGTAAATTGATTAATACGACACTGGCATTTGAGTATTCCACGGTGGATGCACAGATTGTAAATACCGTGGACAGTGTGCTCAATCCTTCCGGCGGAATCATCCGGGCGGATAAGATTGGAAAACTGATTTTGGAAAAAGACAAGGTAGATCCAGGGAAAACCACAATTATATGTACAGAAGATGAAGGGGAGGGACAACGATCATGAAAGCAAGTCACAGAAAAGACGTCATTATTGCCAGAATTATTTTTGCCATAATCTGCGCAGCACTGCTCGCAGGAATTATATCACTTATCGTATGGCTTCATGGGCGGAATGCAGGGAAAAACCAGACACCGGAAACGGAAATCACAAATAATGCACCGCCGGCAGACAACAGCAATCTGCCACCGGTAACGGAACAGCCGCTGGACGAAGACGGACAGAGTGTATGGACAAGCACGGATGGCGTAAATTTCCGTGCAGAGCCTTGGGTAGGTGCCGGTTATTCATTCGGATTGATAAATTTCCGTGCAGAGCCGAATACAGACAGTGAAATTCTTACCGTTCTCGTGACGGGAACGAAGCTGACACTGCTGGGAGAAGAAAACGGATGGGTGCAGGCAGAATATAACGGACAAAAAGGATATGTCAGTTCAGACTATGTTACCGATCAGGAACCGGATACAACAACGCAGGAAACAGAGTAACGGAAAGGGGAAACAATGAGTACAGCAGGAAAAATTATGTCCTTCCGACAGGATGGAAATGAGATTTGTGTGAAGTATGAACAGCAAAAACTGGTGGTGAAAGCCATAAGGGATGATATTGTCAATATTTTTGTGCCTTACAGAACAAAAGAACATTATTCTAAGGCCATTGATGGAGACAAGGCGGTTGCGACAGAACTGACGGCAGAGCAAAAAGGAGAAGATCTGGTAATTGCAACCGATAAGATCAGGATGCAGTTTGGAGAAAATCTGGAAATGGTGATTACGAGACCGGACGGGACTCCGCTTGTCCGGACACACCGGCAGGGCAGAAGTGTTTGCGGGGAAGTCAGTGAGCAGATGAAACAGATTCTGGAGTCGGAAGGGCATGATACGTCGAATCTGGGCGCACATGATTATCCGGTACAGATGATGTTTGATCTGGACGAGGGGGATGATTTTTACGGTCTGGGTGATAAGACCGGATTCCTGAATAAAAAAAATTATGAGTATGAGAACTGGAATTCCGATATTCCACAGGCACACAATGAGGACTATCATGCGCTGTACAAGTCGATTCCGGTGCTCTTTTGCAAGAAAAAGAATGACGTATATGGCATGTTTTTTGATAATACGTTCCACAGCTATCTCAATCTGGGCAAAGAAAATCCAGAATATTATTTTTACGGCGCGGATGATGGCAATCTGGATCTGTACTTCCTGGGTGGAGAAAAACTGACGGATCTGATTGAAGAATATACATATCTGACCGGGCGGACACCGCTGCCGCAGCGATGGACGCTTGGATACCAGCAGAGCCGCTGGGGCTATCAGTGCGCAGAAGATATCCGTGATGTGGCAGAACATTTCCGTGATCTGGATATTCCGTGTGATGCCATTCATTTTGACATTGATTATATGGATGGGTATCGTGTGTTTACATGGAATGATGCAAAGTACGGAAAACCTGGGGATCTGATTGCGGAAATAAAAAAACAGGGCTTTAAAACGGTAACGATCATTGATCCGGGAACCAAAGTCGATCCGGACTATTTTATGTGTAAAGAAGGCGAAGAGAACGGATATTTTGCGACCGATACACAGGGAACTACCTATGTCAATGAGGTTTGGCCGGGAGATGCAAATTATCCGGATTTTGGACGCCGCAAAGTACGCGACTGGTGGGGAAAACACCATAAGTTTCTGGTCGACATCGGTGTGGACGGTGTATGGAATGATATGAATGAGCCGGCAAGTTTTCGTGGCGAGCTGCCGCAGGATGTTGTATTTCATGATGAGGAGCGTACGACAAATCATGCGGAAATGCACAATGTATATGGACATTATATGAGCCGTGCGACCTTTGAGGGACTGCAGAAACTTTCCGATAAGCGTCCGTTTGTTATCACACGTGCAGCGTATGCAGGAACACAGAAATATGCGACCGTGTGGACCGGAGATAATCAGAGTCTGTGGTCGCATCTGCAGATGATGGTGCCGCAGCTGTGTAATCTCGGTATGAGTGGATTTGCGTTTGCCGGAACCGACATTGGCGGATTCGGTGCGGATACGACCCCGGAACTTCTGACCCGGTGGATCGAGGCTGCCGTATTTTCTCCGCTGTTTCGAAATCATTCCTGTCAGGGAACACGCAGACAGGAGCCGTGGCAGTTTGATGATCAGGTGGTGGGAATCTATCGAAAATATGTAAAGATGCGTTATCGTTTCCTTCCGTATCTGTATGATCTGTTTTATCAGGGAGAACAGACCGGACTTCCGGTTATGCGTCCTCTGGTTCTGCATTATCCAAAGGACCCGGAAACCTATAACCTCAATGGGGAGTTCCTGGTAGGAGAAAATCTCCTCGTTGCCCCGGTATTGGAGCAGGGAGCCACGAAGAAAATGGTGTATCTGCCGGAAGGGGAGTGGTATGATTACTGGACCGGAGAGAAAATTACCGGAGGAAAGTATTTCCTGCGGGATGCACCGATTGATTTGTGCCCGATGTACCTGAAAGAAGGAACGATGATCCCGATGTATGAAAAAATGGCGTATGTTGGAGAAAAGCCGTACCGTACGCTGTATCTGCTGACAACTCCGGGAGAGGCTTCTTACGATCATTTTCAGGATAATGGAGAGGACTATGCCTACCGTAAGGGTGTGTATAATTTATATCATTTCCATAAGAATGCACAGGGAGTACTGGAAACGGAAATGCGGCACAAAAATTATCCGGAATACGAGCAGATATGCTTAAAAATAGTAGGAAAATAAGAACAAAAAACCGTTGCATGGCATAGTCTATAATGATGACAGGATGGAGCATGCAAGTGGATTATTCAAACGATTTTTACCCAAAGATTCCGTTTTATATGACATATCCGATGCAGAGTATGTATCTGACAGAGATGGAATATGAAAAAGATATGGAACGAATGAAACAGTACTATCCGGCAGAGACAAAAGAGATCATGGAGCTGGTGGAACAGAGGCTTGACCAGCTGGAATATGAGGGAAGCCGCATCTACGATGAGGAACCGGACCGCCTGATGATACAGATGGAAATTGATGGAATTTACCGGAAGCTGTCCGAAGTGCAGAAAAAGAAAGAGAACCGGATCGAAGGAAACATGCAGGCGGCATCATATTTCGAAATGGTTCCGGCTTCTATCGCCGGAGAAACTATGACAACACAGGAACGGGAATGTGGGAATCCGTGGCTTTGCAGTATGATCGGTGTGCTGTTTGGTGCGGAAATGTGCAAACGGCGCTGCCGGCATCGCAGATGCAGGAGATGGATGTAACGGCGGAAATTACAGCCATAGTAAGAAGGAAAAGATAAATGAACAGGAAAGTAATTAAACCAGTGGTGCTGTCAGGGCTTTTTCTGGCAGCACTGATTGTTTTCAGTATCATAACCAATCAGGATAATAAAGATATGACAACGGCGATGAAGGAGGCAACCCTTCCCATCGTCCAGTTTTATGAAGGAAATAACAGCGTGGCACAGCTGCACGGATACGTATCGGAAATGAATATTACAAAGATGCGGGATGGAATTGTGCCGGTAGACCATACACGACTGCTTCCGCTGAAAATTAATACATATGGACAAAAAATCAGAGGCATTGCTTATGAAATCCGGAGTCTTGATGATTCCCGGCTGGTTGCAAAGGGGGATGCACAGGGGATCAAAGAAAAAAATAATGAAATCTCTGCAAACCTGAAAATCCAGAATATCCTCGGAAAAGGGGAAGAATATGAACTGATTGTTATTCTTGCTTCAGGAAAAAATAAGATCCGGTATTACACCCGGCTGATGCAGACACAAAACGATGATACCCAGGCATGTATGGATTTTGCACTGCAGTTTCATGAATATACATTCCGGGATGATGCAAATAAATTTATTCCGAAATATATGGATGCGGCAACAGGCGATACCAGTACACTCAATTATGTGGATTTAAGCTGTACCTTAAACCAGATTACCTGGGCAGATTTAAAACCGGAGCAGATGGGAGAACCCGAGGCATCTTTCAAGGAAATCAATGATTCCTATGATGTGATCACACTCCGGTATGTGGTGACCACCAAAGGAACCGGTGGGGAAACCGAGTATTATAATGTGGAAGAATATTATCGTCTGCGTATGACAGAATCCCGTATGTATGTCTTAAATTTTGAGCGTACTTTAAATCAGATTTTCCGTGGGGAAAACCGGTTTATTACAGATAATAATCAGATCCAGCTTGGCATACGTGACAAAAATATTGAATATGCTGTAAGTGAGACCGGAGATGTGATCGCGTTTGTACAGCAGGGAGAACTCTGGTGCTTTGACCGTGTAAATAATAAGATTGTACAGGTATTCAGTTTCCTTGGGGCAGAGGGGATCAATGCGAGGGATAACTGGGATCAGCATGATATCAAAATTGCCCGTGTGGATGAAGCGGGAAGTATTGATTTTGTTGTATATGGATATATGAACCGTGGGGATCATGAAGGCGAAGTGGGCACGGCAGTATATCATTATGACGGTCTGGTACACACTATAGAGGAAGAAATTTTTATCCCGTCGGATGTTTCCTATGAAATACTCAAAGCACAGATGGGGCAGTTAATGTATGTGAACGAAAAGGGGACATTTTACCTGATCATGGATCAGAAACTTTACAGTATAGATACGGACAAGCGGACTCCGGAAGTGCTTGTGAAAGATCTGAAAGAAAGCTGTTATAAAGTGTCGGAATCGAATCAGTATTTTGCGTGGGTAGACAGCGACAAAGAATACAAAAGCGATGTGATTCACCTGATGAATTTGAAAAATGCTTCTGTCTATGATATCAAGGCAAAAAAGGGAGCGTATATTCTTCCGCTTGGGTTTATCGATGAAGATTTTATTTACGGAGCAGCAAAGAAAGATAAGGTGATGGTTGCAGCAGCGGGAAATACGGTTTTCCCGATGAAAAATTTAACCATCATGGATACTTCCGAAAATTCACACAGTATCTTAAAGACGTATGAACCGTCCAGGGGAAGTATCGGTTCTATTTCGGTGGAGGATTATACAATTACCATTCATCTGATCAAAAAGTCCGGCGGACATTATGTGGCTGCAGGAACCGATGCGATCATGAACCGTGAGGGAGACACGGAAGAAAAAGTTACCGTGGGATCAACCGTGACAGATCGCAAGGAAACACAGTACCAGCTTATGATGAAAAATGGGGCAGATGCATCCAAAATTAAAATGCTGACTTCCAAATCTGTTTTACTCGAAAATCCGCGTGATGTTTCCGTGAAAAATAAGGAGTCGCAGGAATACTTTTATGTGTACAAAAAAGGTGATGTGCTGTTTGCAACCGATGAGATCGCGGATGCCATCGTCTGCGCCAATAATCATATGGGAGTTGTGGTGGATTCCAAGCAGCAGTATGTATGGATGCGTGCGCGTAAATCGGCACAGACGGCATTTAGCAGCCTGAAAGTAAACGATGCGGATAAGAGTTCATCATCCGTGGTTCAGGCGGTCAGTGCCATGCTTAATTACAGAGGAAACGGGCTCAGTGTAAAAGAACTGATTGACAATGGAGGAACCCCGAAAAGTGCGATTGAAAATACATTAAAAGATTCTGTTGTTCTTGATATATCCGGCTGCACAGTAGAGGAGATTCTGTTTTATGTCAGCAAGGGCAGCCCGGTATTTGCAATGACCGGAACAGACAGTGCCGTATTAGTGACGGGATATACCTCTGGAAGCATTTATTATTATGATCCGCAGACCCATTCCACGAGGTCAAAAAGTTATAAAGATGCGGATGACTGGTTCCGGAAAGCAGGATACATTTTCTTTACTTATTTGGACCGTTAATTTTCATTGTAAAAATGAACAATTAAGGACAAGGTTTTATGGATGATTCGTGAAGATTTAACAGAAATAAAGTTAATATATTGCAATTCCTGGATAAGTGAGATATATTTGAGAATATGTTATACAGTTTTGGAAAGGGAGAGCGTATGAGTAAGAAAAATGTGATCGTTTCTAATGTGTCAGAAGGACACGACAATCCAATCGCAGAACTTGTTCAGGTAGCATGTCAGTTCGACAGCGATATTATGTTGGAGAGCGATAACCGCAGAATTAATGCAAAGAGCATTATGGGAATTATGGCGTTTAATCCATCCGATGGAATGTCGGTTGATATTGTGACGGAGGGTGCCGATGAAGAAGCAGCGCTTGATGCAATTGAAAAATTTTTAGTATGTGAATAATTCTGGTTAGGAGGAATCGTTATGCAGGAGAAGAAGTTAAACAAAGCAGTTTCTGACGTGAAGCTGATGAAGACACCAGAGGGAAAGACAGAAGTTAAAAATGCGGTTAAGGATGCTACAAAAAAAGTAGAATCAAAAGTCGGGGATGTTGCTGAGGCAGCAGCAAAGAAAGCAGAAGTTGTAGAAGAGAAGGCAAAAGAAGTTGCAAAGGCAACAACAAAGGCTGTTGTTGAGAAGGCAGAACCTGTTGTGAAGAAAGCTGCAACGAAAGCAAAGGCTGCTACAAAGGCAAAGAAAGAAAAACAGCCGGCAAAGACCGAAATCATTGTTCAGTATCAGCAGAATGCTGCAAATCTTGGAGAACTTGAGGATAAGGTAAAGAAACAGTTTGTAGCTGAGGGACATCGTGCCGGATGCATTAAGACATTAAATATTTATGTAAAGCCGGAAGAGTACAAGGCATATTATGTAATCAATGACAAGTTCTTTGGAAGTGTAGATCTCTTCTAAGCGAGTTTTATTACCCATACATGATATAAATAAAGGACGACTGCAGATGCAGCCGTCCTTTTTACGTGGTATGAGACAGGATATTCATAAAAAAGAGTATAAAAAAAGAAACCGGATAAACAGTTTCTTTAAAAGAGCGGGTGATGGGAATCGAACCCACGTATCCAGCTTGGAAGGCTGGTGTTCTACCATTGAACTACACCCGCAGTTCATTGCCTTTCGGCAATGCCCAGTTCCGGAATCGAACCAGAGACACGAGGATTTTCAGTCCTCTGCTCTACCAACTGAGCTAACTAGGCATTGCAGTGGATTTCTTAATTGAAAATCTCACGCGGAACATTTAGTATTATATCCGAGTGAGATCTTCTTGTCAAGAAAAAAATCATTATTTTTGATTTTTTTGAATATCCTGTGTGTAGCAGCGCAGAATTTCTCCAACGCTCCATGCCTGGGCATAGCAACCACGGCAGGTATGCGGGGCATCACCGTCAAAAATTTCGGAAATAGAACCAATGCAGCCCTCTTCCAAAAGGTGGGTCTGTACCGGTGCAAGATATGCCATTGCCTGTTTTTTTGCTTCCGGAGAGTGGTGGTGGACTTTCATGTAAGCGGTCAGAAAGCCACCCATCAGAAATCCCCATGCGGTTCCCTGATGGTAAGCGGCATCTCTTTTCGGAAGAGAGCCACAGTAGATCCCGTGATAGTCTTTGTGTTCCGGAGAGAGGGAGCGTATGCCGGGGCCGGCAAGCAGCTTTTCCTCTACGGTATTTACCACCTGCAGAGCCTGTTCTGCCGTGAGCATGGTATGTGGAAGGCTGACGGCATAGATCTGGTTGGGGCGGATGCTTGCATCTTTGCCGTTTTCTTCAATAACGTCATAGAGACATCCGTCTTTTTCGTTCCAGAATTCTTTTCGGAAGGAAGCAGATACACGAGTGGCAAGCTTGCGGTAAACGGAGGAATCTTCTTTGAAATGTTCTGCCAGTTCCGCAGTCACGCACAGCGCATTGTACCACAGTGCATTGATTTCTACCGGTTTTCCGTGACGCGGGGTAGCTACCCAGTCACCGACACGGACATCCATCCAGGTTACCTGGTCCAATCCGCTTCCGGCATGGATGAGGGCGTCATCATCCATATAGATGGAAAAATCCGTGCCGTGTGCATAGGCATGAATAATTTCACGCAGAACGGGGTAAATACGCTGCTGTATATAGTCATAATCCGATGGTTGTCCGGTAACCTTCAAATATGCGTCCACGGCATAAAAATACCACAGAGAGGCATCTGCAGTGTTATAGAGAGGGTCCTGCCCGTCATCCGGAAACATATTCGGGACCATGCCGTGATGGACATACTGCGCAAAGGTCGAAAGAATTTCCCGGGCATCCGAAAACCGCCGGGTGGCCAGTGTCAGCCCGGAAAAAGCGATCATGGTATCTCTGCCCCAGTCGGTAAACCACGGAAGACCTGCAAGGATTGTCATAAGTCCGGTGGAATCGCGCCGGGCAAGAAACTGGTCTGCTGCCACGACAAGTGTATTGGCAAAAGCATCATCGCCATATCCCGCCTGTTGTTTTAAGGAATCATAATATTCCTGTACGTGTGCGATTTCGATTGCTGCGGTATCTGCCTGCGGGCGGGAAAGCACAGGGGTGTCCTGTACCGGGTGGACGGTGCAAAGCAGGGAAATCTCTGTACTGCTGTGTGCCGGAAGTGTAAAACGAAGATCATATGGGCAAAAATGTGTATCCAGTCCCGCCGTTTCGTTGTCTACTTCCGTCTGGTACTGCATATCCACGTCGTATTGGTTTTCACGTGGAAAAAGTCTGCCGGCACTGCAGGAAAGCTCGATGCAGAGTCCGGGTGCAGCAGCCGGGATCAGAGTGAAACCGCCCACTGTGTTTGGCTCACAGGTAAACTGCAGGTCAGAAACGGCAGACGATGCACTGTGCTCCCGGAAATTCATAAGCGGGGTGATGGAAAGTCCGGCTTCCTCTCCCTGGTTTGTAATCGTATAGGAGATCGCAACTGTGTTTGATTCCCGCAGCAGGGCCAGATGTTTGTCCATACGGATATTGCCGGCGGCATAGGAAAAGCAGACAGTTCCGTCACAGGAGAAATCCGTTAAAAAACGCTGTCCTTGCGTGCGGATGGGAGAATGTCCTTTCCCGGCATGCTGGGAAGTTTCCAGATTGTAAACATGGGTTCCCTGTGTCAGTTTTTCATTGGTTTTGGAAAATACCAGATAGCGCTCGACCGGGGGATGCAGACTGGCAATCAGATATCCCTGATGTGTCCGGTTGCAGGCACCGATAATGGAGCCTCCCGCGTATCCGCCGATTCCATTGGTCATGGTCCATTCACGGCGGATGTTTTTTTCAAAATCTGCAAGTTTTTCTGTTGGAATATGTATCATATGCACCTCCGAAAATAAACGAAAAATAATATCTCTTATTGTAAGGGCTGGGGAACAAAAAATCTACTGTATTTATGAAAAAATTATTCTCTAGTGGAAAAAAAGTGTGGGATGGAGTATAATTAACATTACTACAAATGAAGGAGAGATAGAAGATTGGAAGTATATGTATTAGTACCGGTCCGGAAGACCGTGGTTGCAAAAGTAGTGGGGACATTGATGCTTGTACTTGCAGTAGTGAGTCTGCTTGCAGCATGTCTGACCAGTGGCATTACATTACCGGTTGCACTGGTATGCGGAATTGTCTGGTTTGTTCTGATGGGAAACTCCAAGGAGTTTGAGTATTCTTATTTTGACGGGGAAGTCCGCTTCGCAAAAGTTTTAAACAAGAACCGCAGAAAGTCACTGGGAGGTTATCCGATGGATGATGTAATTCAGATTGCACCGGCCGGAGATCGCAGTGTATCACAATACGAGAGAGAGGGTGTCAAGGTGATTGATTATACCTCTCATGACAAAGATACTGCATATTATGATATGGTTCTGAAAAAGGAAGGCGAGACACTGCTGATCAAATTTGAACCGGATGATAAATATCTGGAAGCAGTGGAGTTTAAATACAGACAAAAAGTAATTCGCAGAAGTACACAGGCGTAAGAAAAAGGGGTGCCGAAATCCGGCATCCCTTTCCTGTGAGTGGATAGTTCTTATTTCGTTTTGTCAGAAGGGGTATCGAGATAGTGCATGCGTGAATCCGGTGAAATGGCAGGGGCAACGGATCTGCCCTGTGTGTTCATCAGTTTCAGACAATTCGGACACAGGGTACCGAAAGAAACCGGAGCACCACAGCGCTGGCAGTGCATGCCGGAGATAGTGGAAGCTGTGTTGACCTCATGATATTCGATCCGGCCTTCCCGAATCCACTCTTTGATCTGCCGGAGAGGAATATGGAAATGTTCTGCAACTTCATATTCATTTACAGTGTTGGCGCGGATATAATCCCGCACATTCCGGAAAAGCTGTGCTTCCTGACAAGTGGGACATAGCGTTCCTTCATAATGTTTTGGAAGCGTGCGTCCGCAAAATTCACAGTATTTATATTTATCGGAAATATTTTTTTCAGTCAGCATAGTTGTCACTCTCCATTGCTATTTACTAGTTACTATTATAACAACTGAACCATGTTTTTTCAATTAAGAAAGGATAACAGATCTGTGGAATATCAATTACAAAGAGAAAACCCAATTGCGGTATTTGACTCCGGAGTGGGAGGAATCAGTGTCCTGCGGGAACTGATCCGGATTATGCCGGAGGAAGATTTTATTTATTTCGGTGATTCTAAAAATGCACCATACGGAACAAAAGAAAAAGAAAAAGTGCGGGACCTGACGATCGGATGTGCACGAAAGCTGTTTGACCAGGGGGCAAAAGGTCTTGTGGTTGCCTGCAATACAGCCACCAGTGCTGCTGTCCGGAAACTGCGCGAGATGTATCCGTATATTCCGATTGTCGGGATTGAACCGGCACTGAAACCGGCGGCACTTTGCATGGAACATCCCAAAGTCCTTGTGATGGCAACCCCGATGACAATTCATGAAGAAAAGTTTCATGTGCTGATGGAGCGCTACAAAGAGAAAGCACAAATTCTTCCGTTGCCGTGTCCGGGGCTGATGGATTTTATTGAGCGGGGAGATCTCGACGGAGAGGATCTTTATAAATATCTGGAAGATCTGCTTTATTCTTACCGGGAAAACCAGGTGGATGCAGCGGTACTCGGCTGCACACATTATCCGTTTGCCAGAAAACAGATTCAGCAGGTGTTGGGGGAGAATGTGAAAATTTTTGACGGAGGCGAGGGAACCGCACGCGAGATGAAAAGAAGACTGCAGGAGAAAGATCTGCTTTGCGGCCGGCAGAAACGTGGACAGGTGGTATTTGAAAACAGTCTGACCGATGACAGCAAGATCGAATTATGTAAGAAATTGTTAAATATATAAAATGTCTCTAAAATTTTTGGAATATGATTTTAGAATTTGTTTTTGAAGTGGACATAATATGGACACATTTTTTGCATATACTAGACAATGTAAACGGAAATCATTCCTTTACATTATTCCCTTTTTATTTAATAAACATTTTCATAACTAAACTCCTCGAAAAGAAGCCGATCCGGGAACGGAGAGGCTTCTCTTCATTTTGTGACAAAATGCTGCCTGTGAAATAAAATACACCGTGTGGATGCAGGCTTTATTTATATGGAGAAAATATACAAAAATAAGTGAAATGGAGATTGGAACTTTGTTAATTATTTGACGAATTAGCGGTTACTTTTTTGGGGGCTGAGGTGTAAAATATACAGAGATTATAAGGAGGTACAAGAAAATGGGTAACATACCGCTTTGGCTGTGCATACCGTTTGCCGGCCTTTTATTATGTATCGCAATTTTCCCACTGGTAAAAGGAGAATGGTGGGACAAAAATAAAGGCTGGGCGGTACTCATCTGGTCACTTTTATTTATTATTCCGTTTGCAGTAAAATACGGCGCAGGCGAGACTGCAGAAACAGTTCTGGAATGTATAGTGAATGATTATCTTTCCTTTATTGTATTGCTGTTTGGTCTGTTTTGTGTTTCCGGAAATATTAATCTGGAAGGAGATTTTGTCGGATCACCGCGTATGAATACCGGACTTCTGGCGATCGGAACACTGCTTTCAAGCTGTATCGGTACAACCGGTGCCAGCATGCTTTTGGTGCGGCCGATGATTCAGATGAATTCCTGGAGAAGAAATAAGAGTCATATTATGGTTTTCTTCATTTTCCTGATTTCCAATATGGGTGGATGTCTGACACCAATCGGTGATCCGCCACTTCTGATGGGATTTATGAGAGGTGTACCGTTTACCTGGAGTTTACGTCTGTTCCCGGTACTGGTATTTAATATGGTAATTCTCCTGACCGTATTTTATTTTATCGACCGTCGTGCATACCGCAGAGACATTGCACTTGGCATGCGTCCGGATATTTCCAGACCAACGACTACTTTTAAAGTCAATGGTCTGCACAACATTATTTTTATGGTTATGATTGTGGCAGGTGTTGTATTAAGCGGCGTTCTTCCGGGAATGAAAGCATTCCAGAATGCAGACGGAAGCGTTATCAGTATTCCGATTTTCCGGAGCGTAAGACTGGCAGTGCCGACACTGATCGAGATTATTATTATTCTGGTTGCAGCGTTTCTGTCATTTAAGACAACGAAATCCGATGTGCGCACAAAGAACCACTTTACCTGGGGT
>OCHD01001278.1_pt1 | contig 17240 bp, 14 predicted proteins | sample 1538481 | NCBI WGS metagenome assembly OCHD01 (sample SAMN04571699, study PRJEB22368) | human gut metagenome | biome: human gut; material: stool | host: Homo sapiens | place: Luxembourg | collected 2012-09-07
CTCTTCTCCGCTATGCCGTTTTCCGAGCTGCCGTCACCGAAAAACAGACGCCCGACAGTTTCGCTTCACAACCATTCCACGAATCAAGGGCAACGAAAAAGAGATGAAAGGGAAATGGCAAATCTACCAAACGAAACACGACTAAAAATTAAAATTTTTTATTTGCAAAAAAAATCATCCGATTTTGTTTTTTAATAAAATAAGTTTAATTTTGAAATGTATTCGAAACACAATCGAAACACAAACAAGTTATATTTGAAAAGTTTTTCAGACAGAAGCGACACGGTAAACAGATGGTTACCATATATATAATGGAAGATGCGAAGGCCGGCAGGGCCGCAAACGGAGACTTCGGGACGGAGTCCCCGACCGGGTCTTTCCGGGCCTTCGAGGTGTCCAAACAACCGGATTTACAAAACGCGGACAAATAAAAAAATTATAATCGAAGAACTTAAAATGAAAAACGTATTAAAGTATCTGTTACTGGCACTCATCGCCGTCTCGCAACTCTTCGCCTGCGGCGGCGGCGATGACGAAAAGACCCCCGCGGATAATTTCGACGTGCAATTCACGGTTCCGGGGTCGGTAGACGTCACCGAAGGCGGCGAGTGCACTTTCGCCGTAAGTGGGGGGGGGAAATCGCCCCTGACCACAGACACATTCATTCTTGAGTCGGACGCAGGCATCTCCTACGTCTGCCCCATCGTCAACACCTCTTCCGACAGTTTCACCGTACGCCTGGCCGACGGGTGTGAAACGGGTTACTACAAAGTCTTCGTCAAAAGAGACGCACGCAAAAAATCGTTCGGAAGAATCTACATCAACATCGTCGAAGACATAGATTTCAAACCGGATGCAGGCACCACGGTCTACGGGATCGTGTCGTCGGCCGGCGTCGGCGTGGAGAACGTCGTGGTCTCCGACGGCGCGGAGGTGACCGTCACGAACGAGAAGGGCATCTACCAGCTCAAATCGGCCAAAAAGTGGGGATATGTCTTCATCTCCGTCCCGAGCGGCTACGAAGTTCCGTCCGTCGGGGTGCTCCCGCAGTTCCACTGCGCGCTCAAAAACAGCGCCGACGTCGTCGAACGGGCCGACTTCAAGCTCGAAAAGGTCGACAGACAGGACTCCTACAAGATCTTCATGCTGGGCGACATGCACCTCGCCAACCGAACGGGCGACCTGGGACAGTTCGCCCAGTTCACCTCCGACCTTACGGACTACATGACCCGCCACAAGGGCGAGAAGATGTATGCGCTCACCCTCGGGGACATGACCTGGGACCTCTACTGGTATTCGAACAGCTACTATTTCCCCCAGTACCTGAACACCATCAACAGCCAGATCAAGAATCTGCAGATCTTCCACACCATGGGCAACCATGACAACGATTTCCAGACCAGGTCGGACTACGATGCGGCGGTCAAATATGTGGATCAGATCTGCCCGACCTACTATTCGTTCAACATCGGCAAGGTCCATTACGTCGTCATGGACGACATTGATTGCAGCAGCTACGACGGAACCGAATCCCGCAACTATGTCAAGAGCCTCTCCGCCGAGCAGCTGGACTGGCTGGCGAAAGACCTGTCGCACGTGGCCAAGACGACCCCCGTCGTCGTTGCCATGCATGCGCAGGTGTTCTATCCGACCACATCGGGATTCAAGATCGACCACGATCAGGTCAACACCCTGCGGCTTTTCGACATCCTCGACGGATATACCGTCCGCTTCGTGACGGGGCATACCCACAAACTTTTCAACGTGACGCCCGACGCTCCGATCGTGGACGGGCATAACTTCCGGGAGTATAACTCCGGCTCGGTATGCGCTTCGTGGTGGTGGTCCGGCAACCTCACGCCCGGAATCCACATCGGAACCGACGGAACTCCGGGCGGCTACGGCATCTGGGATGTCACGGGAACCGATTTCCAATGTCTCTACAAATCGACCGGATGGCCCGAAGAGTACCAGTTCCGCAGCTACGACCTGAACAACGTGCATTTTTCGATGGCCGACGTTCCGCTGATGCCTTCCGACATCTCCGCTTCGGTCAAGAACGCCTATATGCAATATGTCAACGCCTATCCGCAGAACAACGACAACGAGGTGCTGATCAACATCTGGAACTGGAATTCGGACTGGACGTTGAGCGTCGTCGACGAAAACCGCAAGACGCTGCCCTACACCGAAGTCTGGGCCTACGACCCGCTCCATATCGCGGCGCTCTCAGTCAAGCGGTTCAACAACGCGGGACTCAAGTCGACCCCGTCGTTCATCACCGACAAGTTCACGCACTTCTTCAAGGTGAAGGCGGACGATGCGGACACCGACCTTGTGATCACCGTCAAGGACGAATTCGGAAACGAGTGGACCGAAAACATGCAGCGGCCGAAAGCATTCTCCACGGATGCCTACCGACGCAAGTGATTTTCGCTACATACCCAACCACAATCATCATTTACTAACCAACAAACACAGATCTTATGAGAGTATTAAGACCACTGGTTCTATCTCTTCTTCTGGTATTAGGAGGGGGAATAACAGCCCTTTCGGCCCAGAACAGGGAGGTGTCGGGAAAAGTCCTCGACGCCAATCAACAGCCGCTCGTGGGTGTAGCCGTTCTGGTCGATGGTACGACCAAAGGCGTCACAACCTCTGAAAACGGCACCTTCAAAATCCAGGTTCCGTCGGGAGAAGCCGTTCTCCAGGTCACCTGCCTGGGTTACCTGCCCCAGAAAGTGACGGTTCCCTCAAGCCGGAACAGCATCACGATCTACCTGCAGGAGGACGCCATCATGCTCGATGCAACCGTCGTAATCGGCTACGGCACGCAGAAAAAAGTCAACCTGACCGGCGCCGTTGCGACCGTAGGGAGCAAGGAGCTCGAAAACCGCGTCACCCATTCGCTGGGCAGCATGTTGCAGGGTTCCGTAGCGGGTCTCAACATCACCACCTCCTCGGGTAAACCCGGCAGCACGCCGGCGATCAACATCCGCGGCGTCAACTCGATCAACTCGGCCGACCCGCTCGTGCTGATCGACGGCGTGGTGGGCGACCTGAACCGCGTCAACCCCAACGACGTGGAGTCGATCTCGGTCATCAAGGACGCTTCGGCGGCAGCCGTCTACGGCGCCCGCGCAGCCTTCGGCGTCATCCTGGTCACCACCAAGAACGGCTCGGCCCAGGACGGCAAGGCGACGGTGCGTTACAGCGGCCGTTTCGGCTGGGAGGAGGCCACGACCTCGACCGACTACGAGAACCGCGGTTACTGGTCGGTCTATACGGTCAACAAGTTCTGGCAGGCCGACTCCGGAACGAACTATGTCAAATACAACGATCACGACATGCAGCAGCTGCTGGCGCGCGTGAACGACAGGACCGAGCATCCCGACCGTCCGTGGGTCGTCGAAGAGATCCGCAACGGCCGCAAACAGTGGGTCTACTACGGCAACTACGACTGGTGGGACATGCTCTTCCAGCAGCGTCGGCCCGTGCAGCAGCACAACATCTCGCTCAGCGGCGGCACGAAGGACATCAAATACCTCGTCTCGGGCGCCTATGACCGCCAGGAAGGTATTCAGCGCGCACATCCCGACGTGTATAACAAGTACAACCTGCGTGCGAAACTCGATTTTCGGATCAACCGGTGGGCAACGCTCTCGAACAACACGTCGTTCTTCTCGTCGAATTACAAGTCTCTGGGAGACGGCAGCGTAGACAACACCATCGCTTACAGCGCCCGCCACGCACTGGCCAACTTCCCCATGAAGAACCCCGACGGATCGTGGCTTTACAGCACGCCGTATCTCGATTACAAGATCGCCAACGGACGCCACATCCTGCTCAACGAGGGCACGCACCGCAACGTCGACCGCTCGAACGACTTCTCGAACACGACACGCCTGGTCATCACGCCGTTCAAGACGTTGAGCATCACGGGTGACTTCACCTACCGCCTCTACCAGAACCGCAATACGAGCCGCAGTTCCGCAATGAACTACCGCGAATACCCCGACGGGCCGCTGCTCGCCTACGACACGGGCGCCGGCATGAACCAGCTCGACGAAGTGGTTCAGACGCGCAACTACTATTCGGCCAACGTCTACGCCAACTACGACGAAACGTTCGGCGAGGCGCACCACGTGTCGGCAACCGCCGGATTCAACTACGAAACGTGGGCCAGCAAGAACGTCTCGGTGGCAGGCATCAACCTCTCCTCCATAAACCTCGACGACCTGAATCTGGCAACGGGCTCTCCCACGGAGGGCGCTTACGGCGGCGGCCAGAACGAATACGCCCTGGCAGGCTTCTTCGCCCGTATCAACTACGACTACAAAGGGCGCTACCTCTTCGAGGTGAGCGGACGCTACGACGGATCGTCGCGTTTCGCACCGGGCAACCGCTGGGGCCTGTTCCCCTCGGCATCGGCCGGATGGCGCATCTCGGAGGAGAAATTCTGGGAGCCGATGCGCCGTTCTTCGGCAACGCCAAAGACCTGGTGGACAACCTCAAGCTGCGCGCTTCGTTCGGCAGCCTGGGCAACCAGAACGTGTCGTCCTACTACACCTACATGCGCCTGATCACGAACAACGATTTCAGCAACTACACCTTCGACGGCAGCATAAAGGGCAAATACTCCTCGCTGGGTGCCCCCGTAGCCTCCGACCTGACCTGGGAAACCGCCCAGCAGTGGGACCTGGGTCTGGATCTCACCATGCTGAACAACCGGCTCAACTTCACCGGCGACGTCTACATCCGCGACACGAAGGACATGCTGACCGACGGAATGGCGCTGCCCGGCGTATACGGGGCCGATTCGCCCAGCATGAACTCCGCCGAACTGCGCACGAAGGGTTATGAACTCTCCGTCAGCTGGCGCGACCAGTTCAAACTCGCCGGCAAACCGTTCGAATACAGCGTCGGTTTCAACATCAGCGACTACAAGAGCGTCATCACCAAATACGACAACAACCCGAACAAGTCATTGACCAACCTGACAAAGGGAGATTATTACGTCGGCATGGAGATCGGCGAAATCTGGGGCTTCAAGACCGACGGGTTCTTCAAGACCACCGAAGAGGCGCAGGCCTATGCCAAAGAGGTCGACCTGAGTTACAGCACGGGCCGTCTGACCGGCGGCTGGCAGGCCGGCGACCTGAAGTTCGTCGACCTCGACGGCAACGGCGTCTGGGGAGTCGGCAACGACACCGTCGACAAGCCGGGCGACCGGACGATCCTGGGCAACTCGCTCCCGACGCTCTCCTACGGCATCAACGCCTCGATCCGCTGGATGGGCTTCGACGCTTCGGTCTTCTTCCAGGGAACCGGCAACCACTACTGGTATCCCCACGGAGAAATGATGCCTTTCTGGGGCTGCTATTCCTATCCCTACCTCTCCTACCTCCCGACGGATTTCCTCGGCAAGGTATGGGCTGAGGACAATCCCAACTCCTATTTCCCGCGCGCAAGAGCCTATTCTTCATCGGGAGGTTATCTGAGCAAGGTCAACGACCGTTACCTGCAGAATATCCGCTACCTGCGCCTGAAAAACCTGACCGTCGGCTACACGATCCCCGCGACCCTCACCAAGAAGGCCGGCATCGACCAGATCCGCATCTATTTCTCGGGCGAGAACCTTTGCTACTGGTCGCCGCTCAAAAAGAACTCCAAGTACGTCGATCCCGAAGCGGCTATCAACCGTTCCGGCGTGAACAACAACGCCTACTATCCGTGGGCCAAGACGTTCATGTTCGGCATCGACATCACCTTCTAATAATTTCAAAATCCGAATACCATGAAGCGATTAATCATACTGGCAGCAACGCTGATTGCAGGATTATCGGCCTGCGACTCCCTGCTGGACAAAGAACCGTTGGATCGGGTGACGCAGTTCGACTATTTCAAGACGAGAAGCGACCTGGAACTCTTCTCCAATCCCTTTTACGACAACCTGCTGGACAAGACGCCCTACGATGAGCAGAACGACCTGCTCGTTCAGATGACCCTCTCCGATGTTCTCTACGGAGGCGACAAGCGCACCGTTCCGAACACCGGCGGCGGCTGGTCGTGGGGCAACCTGCGCCGCATAAACACCCTGCTGGAATATGTCGATCAATGCGAGGACAAGAAGGCTGTGACCGAGTATACGGCCCTGGCCAAATTCTTCCGCGCCGCCTTCTATTTCGACAAGGTGAAACGCTTCGGCGACGTGCCCTGGTACGAGGTACAGCTCGGCTCGGCCGACGAAGCGCTCTACAAACCGCGCGATTCACGCGAACTGATCATGACCAATATGATCAAGGATATCGACGAAGCCATCAACAGCGGCGGTCTTACGGAGGATATATCAACCTACCGCGTCAACAAATGGGCGGCGCTGGCGCTGAAAGCGCGGTTCTGCCTCTTCGAGGGAACCTACCGCAAATACCACGGCATCAACCTCGAAGGACATGACTACACCTATTATCTGGAGGAAGCCGCCAAGGCCGCCAAAACGATCATCGACGAAGGTCCCTACAAGCTCTACTCCACCAAAACTCCGGACAAGGACTACATGATGCTCTTCGCACAGGAGAATGCCAGCACCGAAGAGTATATCCTCGCCATCCGGAACAGCTACGAGGCCCAGGTCTACCACAATGCGACGGCCTACACGCTGCTGCCGACACAGGGCCGCCCGGGCTACACCCGCAAATTCATCAACATGTACCTGAAGAAGGACGGCACGGCATTCACCGACCAGGAGGGGTGGCAGACGCTGCCTTTCACCGAGGAGGTGAAGGACCGCGACCCGCGCCTGGCGCAGTCGATCCGCACCCCGGGTTACAAGCGCATCGGCGCCAAGCGGGTACAGGGACCCGATCTCGGCGTCACGATCACCGGCTACCAACCCATCAAATTCGTTCAGGACACGACGGCCTCGGGAGGACAGATCGACCGCAACGACCGTTCGACCTGCGACATGCCGGTTTTCCGCTATGCCGAAGTGCTGCTCAACTATGCCGAAGCCAAGGCCGAACTGGGAACGCTCACGCAGAACGATCTGGCTATCACCGTCAACGAAATCCGAAGCCGGGTGGGAATGCGGGGCCTCGACATGAACGAAGCCAACAAAAATATCGACTGGTATCTTGAGTCCAAAGAGTACGGCTATCCCAACGTGACCGGCGCCAACAAGGGCGTCATTCTGGAAATCCGCCGCGAACGGGCCGTCGAGCTGATCCAGGAGGGTTTCCGCCTTCAGGATCTGTATCGCTGGAAAGCCGGCTATTGCATCGACCAGGCCATTTCCGGCATGTATTTCCCGGGCCCCGGCGAATACAAGCTTGCGGGCAAAGAAACGGCCGATCTGATTCTCTATGCGGCAGGAAGCACCAAACCCCAGGGCGGCGAAGGAGTTTCGGTATACGAACTCGGTTCGGACATCATCCTCTCCGAGGGGAACAAAGGCTATGTCTACTATCACAAAACCGTAGAGAATCTGCGCACTCCGTTCAACGAGGAACGCGATTACCTCTACCCGATTCCCAGCGGCGAGCGTTCGCTCAACCCGAACCTCACGCAGAATCCGGGATGGAGTGACGGACTCGATTTTTAAGTCGGAAATAACCTAAAAAACAAGATTATGAGATTTGTAAAATATATGACAGCCCCGATCCTCATGGCGGCCCTATGTTCCTTCTGGGGCTGCGACAAGGATGAGGACCACCTTTCCGAAGCTGTTCTGGCGAGCGCCAACACCTTGAATTTCGAAGCGGAAAGAGCGGCGGAAAAGATCATCACCATCTATGCCGACGCCGACTGGGTGACGGAAGTCCCCGACTGGGTGACGGTCACGCCCAACTCGGGAACCGGCGTCATGGACGTGACGGTTTCGGTGACCGACAACATGCGCGACGGCGCGGAGGACAACCCCCGCAAGGCCACCCTCGTCTTCAAGGGACGGACTCTTGCAAGCCGCGCACAGGTGCTCATCACGCAGAACGGAGACAAATACCGCGATGTGAAGGAGTACACGGCAGGTGAACTCGCCGCCCTGGCGGACGAAACGGTCATTTCCGTACCGTCGGCGATCGTCGTGGCCGTGACGACCAAAGGCTTCGTCATCAGCGACGACAAAAACACGGACAATATCTTCGTCTCGGACGCCACGACGGTTGCCGTCGGCGACAAGATTTCGCTCTTGGGCACCAAGTCGTCCGACTCGCAGAAACTCGCTACGGTAATCGACTGCGACGAGGTGACGGTTCTGTCCGGCGGAGCGGTGAACTACCCCGAACCGGAGGACATCAGCGCAAAGATCGACGACTACACCTCCTCCAAACGGGGCTACGTCACCGTCAAGGGCGTTTTCAACGGCAGCACCCTCACCGTTTCGGAGGATGCCAAGTACTCGGTCAGCGTCGTGGACGCCCCGTCGAGTCTGGGCCTTTCCGCCCTGACCGGCCATATCGTAACCGTCACCGGCTACTACGCCGGTTTGGCCGAGCCTGTACAGCGCATCATGGCCACCGATGTCGAGGACAACGGCCTGAACGAGATCGTCTATTTCCTGGAGAACTTCGAATGGCTCGAACCGTGGGCTTTGGCCGGCGACAACAACGGAAAACCAGCAGGCCGAAGCGTCGAAGATAATAACCTCGATGCATATGCCCCGCAACTTCCGACGCCGATAGCCGAAGGTATTTCTGCTCTTAACGCTCTTCTCGAAAAAGGTTACGAATTCCTGCGCGTCACCACCAAAACAGAGGGAGAGTGTATCTATCTCCAGCGCAATTACCTCAAGTTCGGTAAAACGTCGTATCAAGCGGGTATCATCCTTCCATCGATTGATAACATTCCATCGGACGCCGAACCCAGAATTTCGTTCGACTGGTGTCCGATGCGCCAGGGATCTGGCAAGGTCGATCCTGTGAACCTGATTATCATCGTGGAGAACGACGGCCAGGAAACGACATTCGACGTTCCGACCCACGGTTGGGAAAACGACCATAAGCTCGAATGGATCAGGGCCGAAATTCTGCTGTCCGGGGTTACGATCACCAAGGAGACCAAGATCACGATCCGCCAGACGCAGTGGCCCGCGGCGACAGCCAACCGCTGGTTCCTCGACAATATCAAAATATCCGAACCGATCAACCTCTGATAACAGAAACCTTGTAAAACGAAATCAGCCGTTGACCCGTGAGTCAACGGCTGATTTTTTTCAGCGGAGGCGCAAAAAAACCGAAGTTTTCGCTCCGTTCCGCCGGCTACCGGCCCGCTCGCCGGAGGAAACACTCGATCGTGTTCTCCATCAGGCAGCAGATCGTCATAGGCCCGACGCCGCCCGGCACGGGCGTGATCACCGAGGCCTTGGGTTCGATGGCCGCGAAATCGACATCGCCGCACAGTTTGCCCGTCTCCGGGTCGCGGTTCACCCCCACGTCGATCACCACGGCGCCCGGCGACACCATCTCCGCCGTGACGAACTTCGGCCGCCCGATGGCCACCACCAGAATCTCCGCCCCGCGCGTCACTTCGGCGAGGTTGCGCGTACGACTGTGGGCCATCGTCACCGTAGCGTTCGCGTCCAGGAGCAGTTTCGACACGGGAAGTCCCACGATATTGCTGCGGCCGATCACCACGGCGCGCTTGCCGGCGATCTCCACGCCTGCGGCCCGCAGCATCTTGAGAATGCCTTTCGGGGTGCAGGGGAGCGTGCAGGGCTGTTTCTGCCACAGCGCCGCAACGTTCAGGGGATGGAAGCCGTCGACATCCTTCTGTTTGTCGATGGCGGCGATCACCTTGTCCTCGTCGATATGTTTCGGAAGGGGCAGCTGGACCAGAATGCCGTCCACCTCGTCGTCGAGGTTCAGGGCTGTGATGATGTCCAGCAGTTCGGCCTCGGAAACGGACTCGGGCTTTCGGATCGTGGTATTGCGGATGCCCACCTCGGCCGAAGCCTTGGCCTTGCCCGTCACATAGCTCACGCTGCCGGGGTCCTCGCCCACGAGGATGACAACCAGATGGGGCACACGGCCGTATTTCGCGGGGAAGGTCTTCACCTCGTCCGCCATTTCAAGTTTCAGTTTCGCTGAAAGTTCTTTTCCGCTGATTATTTTTGCCATATATCGCTCGTATTATCTTTCCAAATCGTCGAAAGCCCGGTGGCCGATGTCGGTGCGGTGGAACAGATTGTCGCAGTCGATGCGGGCCACGTCGGCCAGCGCATTCCTCCGCGCTTCGGCCAGGTCCCTGCCCTTGCCCACCACGAACAGCACGCGGCCTCCGTTGGTGAGAATCCGCCCGCCGTCGGCCCGGGTCCCCATGTGATAAACAGCCCCTTCGACGCGGTCCAGGCCCTTGATCTCGTGTCCTTTTTCGTAGTCGCCCGGATAGCCCTTCGAGGCCAGCACGATGCCCAGCGCGGCGAAATCGTGCCACTCCAGCTGCGTATCGCGTCCCTCGGCCACGGCACAGAAGATGTCGACGATGTCGCTCTTCAGGCGCGGCAGCACCACCTCGGTCTCGGGATCGCCGAAACGGGCGTTGAACTCGATGACCTCGATACCCCGCGCAGTCTTCATCAGTCCGCCGTAGAGCACGCCCTCGAAGGGACACCCCTCGGCGATCATCGCGTCGGCCACGGGCTGCATGATCTTCTCCAGGGCATAGCGTTCGTCCTCCGCCGTCACGAACGGCAGGGGCGAATAGGCGCCCATACCGCCCGTATTGGGACCCTCATCGCCGTCGTAGGCGCGCTTGTGGTCCTGCGCCAGCGCCATCGGCCACACCTTGTGTCCCGAAACGAAGCACATGAACGAAAACTCGGGACCTTCGAGGTAATCCTCGACGACCACCTTGCCCTCGCCGAACTTGTCGTCGAGCAACATATCCCGCAACGCCGCTTCGGCCTCGGCCATCGTCTGGGCGATCACCACGCCTTTTCCGGCGGCCAGCCCGTCGTATTTCAGCACCGCGGGCAGAGGACGCCCCTGCACATAGGCCAGCGCCCCGGCATAGTCGGTGAATGCGCGGAATCCGGCTGTCGGGATGGCATATTTAGCCATCAGCCGTTTGGCGAACTCCTTCGACGACTCGATGCGCGCCGCAGCCTTCGTCGGACCGAAGATGCGCAGCCCCGCGGCCCTGAAGCAGTCGACGACACCCGCCGCCAGCGCCACTTCGGGACCCACGACCGTGAGGCCGATGCCCCGCTCCGCGGCAAAGTCACGCAGGCGTTCCACCTCGGTTTCACGAATGGCCACACACTCGGCCTGCCGGGCGATGCCCGCATTCCCGGGTGCGCAGTAAATTTTTTCGACCTGCGGCGAACGCGACAGCGCGTCGACAATGGCGTGTTCGCGGCCTCCGCCGCCTATAACCAGTACCTTCATAAACAAAATCTCTTTTTATCGCAGAACAAACTCCGCAGATTCCGGCACTTTTTTCCGCAAAAAGTGCCACAAAAACTCTCCGACGGTACCTCCGCCTGCCCGGAACGGTCTAACGCTGGGCTCCGGGCGACTATTCGCGGGTTTGTAAACAAACCGTCCCCTCCGCTCGCGCTTTTAGCCCGTCCCTTGCCAACGGCTCCGGTATCCGGTCGGATTTCTGTACTACCCCAAAATGGTAACGCCGGTGATACTAATGCTTGAAGTGCCTCTCACCGGTGAATACCATGGCGATACCCTTCTCGTCGGCCTTCCGGATCGAATCCTCGTCGCGGACCGAACCGCCGGGCTGCACGATCGCCGTCACGCCGTATTCGGCGGCCAGCGTCACACAGTCGTCGAAAGGGAAGAAACCGTCCGACGCCAGCACGAGACCCTCGGTGACGCCTGCGGCATGCGCCTGCTTCAGGGCGATCTCCGCCGAGCCGATGCGGTTCATCTGTCCGGCGCCGACGCCCAGCGTCCGGCCGTCCTTCACCGCCACGATGGCGTTCGACTTCACGTGTTTGACGATATGCCAGCCGAAATTGAGATCCTCCATCTGCTCCGCAGCGGGCTTCGCCTTCGTGACGCACATATCGGCCGTAACGGCCTTCGTCGCCACGTCGAGGTCCTGCACCAGCAGGCCGCCGTTGACGCTCACATACTGTTTCGGGTCCACGTCGCCCTTGTCCATGCTGACCTCGAGCAGACGCAGGTTCTTCTTCGCCGAGAGCACTTCGAGCGCCCCCTCGTCGAATTTCGGAGCCATGATGATTTCGAGGAAGATCGGCTTCATCAGCTCGGCCGCCTCGCGCGTCACCGTGCAGTTCGTCGCCACGATGCCGCCGAAGATCGACACCTTGTCGGCCTCATAGGCCTTGGTCCATGCCTCGACGACATCCTTGCCCGTCGCGGCGCCGCAGGGATTCATGTGCTTGAGGCCCACGCAGAACGGCTTATCGAACTCGCGCACGATGCACAGCGCGGCGTTGGCGTCCTGAATGTTATTGTAGGACAGTTCCTTGCCGTTGAGCTGTCTGGCGAATGCCAGCGAGTAGGGCACCTCCTTCCCCTCGCGGTAGAATTTGGCCGACTGGTGGGGGTTTTCGCCGTAGCGCAGCGACTGCACGAGGTCGAACTCGAGGAAAAGCTTCTCGTTCAGACCCGCCTGCGCGCGCATATAGGCGGCGATCATCGCGTCGTACTCGGCGGTATGCGTATAGGCTTTGGCCGAGAGCTTCAGGCGCGTGGCCTTTTCGGTATTGCCGCCGGCGCGAATCTCGTCCAGAATCGCGTCATAGTCCGCGGGGTCGCACACCACCGTCACGTCGGCCCAGTTCTTGGCCGCCGAGCGAAGCATCGAAGGTCCGCCGATGTCGATGTTCTCGATGGCGTCCTCCATCTTCACGCCGGGTTTCGAAATCGTCTCCCGGAACGGATAAAGGTTCACGCAGACCATGTCGATGAACTCGATATGATTATCCTTCAGGGCTTTCAGGTGCTCCGGATCGTCGCGGCGGGCCAGCAGTCCGCCGTGCACGTTGGGATGCAGGGTCTTCACGCGGCCGTCGCAGATCTCGGGGAATCCCGTCACGTCGCTGATGTTGATTACCTCCACGCCGCTGTCGGCCAAGAGCTTCATCGTACCGCCCGTGGCGATCACCTCCCAGCCCAGAGTCCGCAGCCCTTTGGCAAACTCCACGACACCGGTCTTGTCACTTACACTAATTAATGCGCGCATTATTCGATCAGTTTTTTAATAGTTTCAATGTATAACGGATATTCCACGGCATGAATCATCGCTTCCAGTTCCCCGATGTCATCGCCCTCGTAGGGAAAGGCCCGCTGGGCGATGATGCGTCCGCCGTCCAGCTCGGCGTCGACGTAATGGATCGTCACGCCGAAGACCTTGACGCCGTATTCCAGCGCCTGTTCGATGGCATGCGCCCCGCGGAAGGCCGGCAGCAGCGAGGGGTGGATGTTGATGATCCGCCCGCCGTAGGCCCCCAGCAGCACGTCGCCCACAATGCGCATATAGCCCGCCAGGCAGACCAGCTCCACACCCGCGGCATCCAGCCGCGCGACGATCTCCCGCTCGTAGTCGGCCTTCGAGGCATATTGCTTCGGCGCGAAGACGAACGCCCCGACCCCGTGAGCGGCAGCCCTTTCGACCACCTTCGCACCGGGTTTGTCGCAGACCATCAGCACCACTTCGGCATCCAGCACGCCCCGCTCGCAGGCCGTGACGATGGCTTCGAAGTTCGTGCCGCTGCCGCTGGCGAAAACCGCAAGGCGCCGCATCCCTCTATCGGATGACGACACCCTCGGTGTCGGTTACGCGTCCGATGACCGTGGCACGCTCGCCCTGCTCCGTGAGGATGCCGATGGCCTTCTGCGCCTCGGCGGCATCGAGGGCGATGACCATGCCGATGCCCATGTTGAAGATGTTGAACATCTCGCGGTGGGCCACCTTGCCGTACTTTTCGAGGAAGCGGAACACGGGCAGAATCTCCCACGACCCTTCGTCGATCTCAAGCCCCTGCCCCTCGTGGAGGATGCGGGGAATATTTTCGTCGAAACCGCCGCCCGTGATGTGGCTGATGCCGTGCACGTCGCAGTTGCGAACCACCTCCAGCACCTGCTTCACATAGATTTTCGTCGGCGTGAGCAGCACCTCGCCGAGCTGTTTGTTCGACAGTTCGGGATAGGACTCGCGCAGGTTCAGGCAGTTGTCCGCGACGATCTTGCGCACGAGGCTGAAGCCGTTGGAGTGCACGCCGCTCGACGCAACGCCCACCAGCACGTCGCCCGCCCTGACCTTCGAACCGTCGATCAGCTGCGACTTCTCCACGACGCCCACCGTGAATCCGGCGATGTCGTATTCGCCCTCGGCGTACATGCCCGGCATCTCGGCGGTCTCGCCGCCCACCAGCGCACAGCCGGCCTGACGGCAGCCGTCGGCGACACCCGCGACGATGGCCTCAATCTTCTGGGGTTCATTGCGCCCCACGGCCACGTAGTCGAGGAACACCAGCGGTTCGGCGCCCTGCGCCAGCACGTCGTTGACGCACATGGCCACGGCATCAATGCCGATCGTATCGTGCTTGTCCATCTCGAAGGCCAGCTTGAGTTTGGTTCCCACGCCGTCGGTCCCGCTCACGAGCACCGGTTCCTTCACCTTGAGGGCCGAGAGGTCGAACATACCGCCGAAGGCGCCGATGTTGCCCATCACACCCAGACGCGAGGTCGAGGCCACATGCTTTTTGATGCGCCGCACCACTTCGTATCCGGCTTCGAGATTCACGCCGGCCTTTTCATAACTTTGAGCCATAGCAATATATGGTTTAAATAATTTAAATTCCCTGTTTTTATCCCCATTCTCCGGGCCCGTCATTGGGAGGCATCGCCAGATGCCGTGGCAATCCGGGAAAAATGCCGTAACGTCACAACACCGGTTCAGATTGCCGCGTCGGACCTGCGTCCTCCTCGCAATGACCGCTTCGCGTCCGCTAACATTTTACGTCCTTGTTGGCCTCCTCGGGCGACTGGTAGAGCGCCGTGGGGTACTGCCCCGTGAAGCAGGCCATGCAAAGTTCCTTGCGGCTGCCCGCCTTCAACAGCGACTCGGGCGAGAGGAACACCAGCGAATCGGCGCCGATCTCCTCGCAGACCCCCGCCGTGTTCTTGCGGGCCGAGATCAGCTCCTCGCGCGTCGAGGTATCCACGCCGTAGAAGCAGGGATCGGTCATCGGGGGACTGGCGATGCGCACGTGCACTTCGGTGGCTCCCGCCTCCTTGAGCATCGTGACGATGCGCCGCGAGGTCGTGCCGCGCACGATCGAGTCGTCGACCAGCACCACGCGCTTGCCCCTGACGATCGAACGCACGGCCGAAAGTTTCATCCTCACGCCCTTCTCGCGCAGCTCCTGCGAGGGCTGGATGAAGGTGCGGCCGATATACTTGTTCTTGATAAGTCCCATTTCATACGGCAGTCCGCTCGCCTCGGCGTAACCCATCGCGGCGCTGAGGCTCGAATCGGGCACGATGTCCGCCTCGGCGGGAGCCTCCTTCCAGAGCAGGCGTCCCGACTCCTTGCGGTAGGCGTGGACGTTGCAGCCGTCGATGTCGCTGTCCGGGCGTGCGAAGTAGATGTACTCCATCGAACACATTTCGTGACGCTTGTACATCGAGTAGTCGCGGCTGCGGATGCCCTGTTTATCAATCGTCACGATCTCGCCCGGCTCGACGTCGCGCACGAACTCCGCGCCCAGCACGTCGAACGCGCACGTTTCGCTCGACACCACCCATCCGTCGCCCAGCTTGCCGATCGACAGCGGACGCAGGCCGTACTTGTCACGGCAGGCGTAGATGCGGTTGGCCGTCATAATCAGGAAGGCGAAAGCGCCTTCGAGCATGTTCAGCGCGTCGATGATCGAGAAGATGCGCGGCCGGTCGTGGTAGCGCGTCTCCTTCTTGATCAGGTGGGCCAGGATCTCGCTGTCGGAAGTCGACTGAAACAGGCTGCCCTTGTTTTCGAGGTGGCGGCGCAGCAACTCCGAATTGACGATATTGCCGTTATGCGCCAGCGCGAAGTCGCCCGTGTTGTGGCGGCTGGACATTCTCCATGCCGCCGCCTCCGGCCGTGGTGTAACGCACATGGCCGATGGCCGTGGAACCTTTCAGCGTGGCGAGTTTCGCCTCGTCGAAAACCTCCGTCACCAGCCCTCCGCCCTTGATGCGGCGGAACGTGCCGCTCTCGTCCACCGAGACGATGCCGGCCCCCTCCTGCCCGCGGTGCTGCAAGGCGTGGAGACCGTAATAGGTCAGCGACGCGGCGTTCGGCACTCCGTAGATGCCGAACACCCCGCACTCCTCGTGCAATTCACGGTCGCGGATCACTTCCATCATACTACCCGACGATTTTTTGCAGGCGCGCCAGAATCTCCTCGTAAGCCTCGCGGACCTTGCCCAGGTCGCGGCGGAAACGGTCCTTGTCGAGTTTCTCGTTGGTCGTGGCATCCCACAGACGGCAGGTGTCGGGCGACACCTCGTCGGCCAGCACGATCTCGCCGTCCGACGTCTTGCCGAACTCGATCTTGAAGTCCACCAACTTGATGTTCATCTTCAGGAACAACTCCTTGAGCACCTCGTTGATCTTGGCCGTCATGGCGTACATCTCGTTCAGCTCCTCGTACGTAGCGGCTCCCAGCGCAACGGCGTGATGGTCGTTGATCAGCGGGTCGCCCAGCTCGTCCTTCTTGTAGCAAATGTCGAAAATGACGTTCGAGGGCTGCGTGCCCTCCTCGATGCCGAGACGCTGAGCCATCGAACCGGCGATGACGTTGCGCACGATCACCTCCAGCGGAATGATCGTCACCCGGCGGCAGACCTGATCGCGGTCGTTGATCGTCTCGATATAGTGGGTCTTCACGCCGGCCTTATGCAGCTCCTTGAAGATCAGGGTCGAAATGGCGTTGTTCAGCACGCCCTTGTTCTCGATCGTAGCTTTCTTGATGTTGTTGAAAGCCGTAGCGGCATCCTTGTAGTGGATGATGATCTTATCGGGATCGTCCGTGCGGAAAACCTGTTTTGCCTTGCCCTCGTAGAGCATTTCGAGCTGTTTCATGATGTTTGTGTTTTTTAAGTTTATTTGTTGATTCGTTCTATTTCATATCAAAGTCCACCAGAATCGGACGGTGGTCCGAGGGGTGGTAGAAGTTCGACAACTTGCCCGGATCGCGCACCGGCTCGGTGAAGTCGTCCACGACCACTTCGGCACGGGTGATCCGCTCGCAGAGCGGCGGCGTGCAGTAGACGAAG
>OCHD01001284.1_pt1 | contig 17198 bp, 17 predicted proteins | sample 1538481 | NCBI WGS metagenome assembly OCHD01 (sample SAMN04571699, study PRJEB22368) | human gut metagenome | biome: human gut; material: stool | host: Homo sapiens | place: Luxembourg | collected 2012-09-07
TTTATTATTCATAAAACACTAATTTCTCATTTGCAAATTCGATTTGAGTTTCATCCTGCAAAAATTCTGGTCAAATCAACCAGATAATATTTTCCTTCCTTTTAATAGTTGTATTTTAGACCGAATATAGTATAGCATAAAATCTGCATTTTTTAATCAAAAACGCAGATTTTGGGCTTATTCTCAAACTTTTTTGCATTTAATATGCAGCAGATTTTTGTTTAGTTGTACCTATAATTGGAAATTAACACATATCTTTTTGAAATATTTACAGTTAAAAGCTATCTATAGTGATTGGAATTGCCAGAATATGCCTCTATAACTTCTCACGATTTACTTATGTCCTCCTTAATCAGCTGCTATTATCTTATTAAATTTATCAGCATTTTCCGCTGTTAGACATATAGTCCCGATTTTCTAGCCGAATTACCCAATACTTCTTCGTCCATTTTGTGTCTCATACCAATACTATTTAAATCTTGATGTTAAATCAGATTCCTTATATACTATACGCGCTAAGCTTTTTTGCAGTTTTTTTATAATAACCTCCCTTTCTTCATCATCAGATATCACTATTTTAAATTCAATCATTGTTTCTTCTTTTTCTTCTACTTTTCCATTTCTATATTCTGCACAATATCTAGGCTGACCTGATATGCATATTGATTTTAACACAAAATCACTTTTTACATTCGTTGTATTTTCTCTATCAAATATATATTGTTCTTTATGTAAACCATGTCCATCTTTTCTATCTATTTCATGATATACTAAATAAACACTATTTTTTTCAAAAATAATTTCTAACGGTATCTGAACGTACTTTGTTATCTGAGTCTTTAAACACATTCCCTGTAACATCATCATTGTCGGCAGAAAAATCTCACTAAAAATATTTATTTTTTTCCCACTTACAAACTCTGATAAAAACACGAGTAATAAAATAAGCGCACAAATTATTATTACTAATTTTAATAAAATCCTTTGTTTACTTCTATATTTTAATGTAACATTATTATTTATAGAAATCTTTTCCATAATCTATCCTTTATTATAATTTGAGAGCCCTTGCTCAATACAAGGGCTCTTCAAAATCTTACATTCCAGCAAGCTGTTCGTCAATCTCAATGATTTTATCTTTACAATTATTGATATAATCTTTGAAATTTGTTACTGAATCTGGTACTGTTTTCGTGAGAAGTGTCTGATACTCTTCCTCGTATGTGTTTCTTGCATTGTCGTATGCAGCACCTTCCCAATAATTAGGCAAATCATTCATTGCAGTCTCAATTTCAGATGATGCCTCGATTAACTGCTCAATTGCTGCGTTAACCTTTGTGATACATGCCTCAATTCCTGTTCTTTCTACTCTTGTAGCCATTTGTTTTTCCTCTTTTCTTTTTTATTTATGTAAACCTGATGGTATTACATCTTGTTAAACACTAAATTATTTTTTGCATTTATTTCTATCTCTGCATACTTTGCTTTTGCGCCTTTAATAGCTTCTGCTAAATCGCCCAATGCCTCAACTGTTGCATTTACCCCTTCCTGCCAGTCATCATCTACCATATCATATACTTTTTGTGCTTCCTTAGTATCCCACTCTGATTTTAAATCATTTATACTAGTGGTTATGTTGTCCATGTTAGCTTTAATGCTTTCTTTTTCTTTTTCAATATAACCCCTATTATTCTCTAAACACTCTACATCGTATTTTAAATAATTAGACATTACGCTTCCTCCACAATATATCTAGGATCTTTTTTCTGTGCTATTTTTAGCTGTTCTTCCTTTTTTTCCTTTTCACCTGTGGCATCAAATATCTCAGCTCTTAAAATATTTGCATCTGCTCTATCCGGCTGAAGATTTTCAATATAATCAGCCATTTCTAATGCCTTCTCATACTCTTTCAATGCTTTATAACACATTCCCCGATACATGTATACTTCATAATATGTGTTCTTTTTTATAGAGAGAGTTCTAAAATATCTGGAAGCTTTCTTATACTGTGTCAAAGCCTCGTCTACCCTATCAAGCTTTTCTAAAATATTTGCCTTATAAAATACACCCGCAATTTTAAATTCACTATCACCTGTCTGCTTATCAAGTACTTCTGCCATTTCCAATGCCTTTTCATATTTACTTTCTACTATCAGCATCATCATATACATATATCTGGTTTGCTCATCGCATGTATCTTCAGGCTCTAACTCTATCAGTCTATCTAATTTTTCAAATACTTTTTCCTTATCATTTTGAGCTGAAACAATACTTATCTCATTCATTAAAATTGCTCTCTGCACTTCATAACTATTATCATAAGTTTTCATTACCTCTAACAATTTCTGTGCTTTTTCGAATTCGTTATTCTCCAAATAAAGTGTTACTTCTGAGTTCATCAAATTAACATCTTCTGGAAAACGTTTTCTTCCCTCTTCAATCACAGAAAACGCTTTTTCCATATTTCCCAATCCCATGTAAACCTTAGATGCCAAATCATATCCTTCATATGCATCTGGCAAAATTTTTCTCAATTCATCCAATGTTGCTAATGCCTCATTGTATTTCTCATTTTCCAAAAACAACATTACTTTTTTTACATATAAATCACCACGCAATGGATTACTCTCAATTGCCTTTGTGTAATTTCGCAATTCCATCTGAACATCGCCCATTTCCTTATAAATGGCTGCAAAATTCGTATATAAAATCGTTTTTTTAAATCCATTTTCCTCTGCACGATTATAGTATTCCAATGTCTTTTTAAACTTGCTCTGAAGTAAATACACACTTCCTATATCAAACATTGCCTCGCCATTATCCGGTTCTAATAAAAGTGCCTGTGAAAATGCATTTACAGCATCATCATATAATTCCATACTTGCAGCTGCATTTCCAATGTCAATCTGTAATTCTGCGCTATTTTCTATCTCTGCTGCCTTTTCAAAATATTCTTTTGCCTTTTCATAATTTTGTAGTGCCATCATTGACGAGCCTTGTATCTTATATTCTTTTGCCTGTTCTTCCATCGTTATTCCTCCAAAAATATTTTCCATAGTTTATCTATTTTATATAAATGAAATGTTAATCCATGTACTTTGGACTCCTCATCCACATCCCAAATTTCGATTGTCATTTGTCTGTAATTTGTATCACCATAGACATGAAACATCGGCTGATCTTCTTCTGTGTAGTTTTCAAAAAAAGACCATTCATCCATTGATGTAACATATTGTTCTACTTCATCTGTTGTGGCAGGTGTACCATCTTCTTTTGCAAAATACTTTGTCATTCCGTCAAAGTCTCGCTCTACAATCATAGGATAAAGTTCGTCTGCTATCTCCTGTGTCTGGTTTAGTGCACCTGTCCTCCTTACATTGAAACGAACTGTATGATATAAGAAATAGACAATACTTCCTAATACTACCGCTAATACGATAAAAAAAATAATCCTTGAACCTTGCTTCAAAACCTTTTTGCCCTCCCATTTTTTTCATCCTCAATAAGTCTTTTTCCTCCTCCAAATCCCTTGTATTCATCCGGTACTTCATTTATCCTATATTTGATACGTTCCTCCGTTATTGAAATATTTTTTTCTTTTAATATTTCCAGAAATTTCGGTTCGTAATAATCATAAAAAATAAACTTATTAAGTTCTACAAATTCCTGCCTTATTATACTTTCCCCAACCTTTTTCATTTCAAGTTCCGGGGCAATGATTTCTATTCGTTTTGTTACTGCATCATATTTACAGGACTGTATATCTGCAAATTTTACAATATCATACGTTCTGACGCTTCCCTCAATGTCTGCCATATAACCGTTTCCTTTAGCTTCATTTCTCGAATGAACAAACGCTTCATCATTCACTTCCAATACTTCGCTAAACATATCTGATACATGTGCTCCACTTGTAAAATAGACAATAAGAATAAATACAAACCAAATTAAAAAAGGTATGATTACATAGTCTAAATTACTAGCAATAACCAATGTATCATCAGAAGTCACGTTCTGATTACGAATAATGCCATATACCATAGCAATAAATGCAACAAGTGAAATGATATTCATGAATCTAAAATTTAAATCAAATAATGCTTTCTTGATATGTATTTTCCGTACTTCTGTTTTTTTTATTTCCAGTTTTTTCATTGTAATTTTCTCCTCGTATTTATTCAAAAAAAAGCAGTTATAAACTTCCAAGCTTTTTTTTCAACACTTCCTACCCCCATCTTATTCTTTGAATCGTCATAACTTATTAAATATTTATCTAATGTACCACCTATTTTAGTAGTCTTCCACGCCCTATTTACAACACCATCTAATTCTCCAGTTTGAGCTACCCCAATAGCTGTATCTCCAACATTCATTGTAAATGTCGCTATTTTACACGCAGAAGAAACATCCTGCTGCAAAGTTTTTATAGAATCGACTGTTTTAAATCCTTTTCCCATAATTCCAGCTTTGACAGACAATGATGTAATATCATACGATGTTGAAGCATTACTTATTGTCGATGCATATTTCGAATATTTTGCGATATTTACGCCATCAGTTGCAACTAATGATGTATATTCACTTCCTACCGCCAATTTTTGAATAGATAAAGTAGCTTTATTAAAATCACCTATTTTTTCTACAGTATTTTCCATACCAATAATCGAAGATGATGCCTTAATTTGTACACCATCCTGTATAACATCAATTTGTTTTTCTATCATAGATGTAGAATTATTTTCTTTTAAAACACCTATTCCAAGACTTTTAGAAATATTTGACATAATATTGGATTTACTAAAATCAAATACAGTTTTGCCATAAGAAGTTGTTGCTGTACCAAACGTTAATGCGCCAGTCGTTATTGCAGAAACAGCATCTGCCCCTGAATGTAATTCATCAAAATGTTTTGCATCTCTTTTTTTCTCGTTGTTTTCAGCCTCATCTCCAAAATCATTCTTCTTTACATAACTAGAGTACCCAGATGTATCTCCATAAAACCTTGCCAACCCTGGGTTGCTTTCATTTCCTTCTTTATTTATTCTATCTAAAACTTTATTATTCTCCTTTATAACTATGGATGCATCCTTTATAGTACAATACGCTCCTATAGAAGAAGCCAAAATTCCTAAACAGCCTACTACTGTTACTGCTGATAATCCACCTGTAAAAGGAGTTGCCACAATTGCTGCCACAACACCAACAACAGCCAAACCAACTTTTATGCCTTGCTTTATTTTATTCAATATGTATACACCATTTCCATGTTGCCAATAATCTTTTGTCTGCTGCCAACATATATCCAAATCATCTTTTTTTTCTTTTAGCCATCCTGCAATATTCCTCGTAAAATCATTTGAATTTGCAAAATCCACTGCAAACAAATTATATGCCGTATCTCCCAAAAACTGGAATACTCCCTTCAGCCCTTTGTAATTTGTATATTGAACAGCTAAATCCGAAAAACATTCTGCCGCTTTTTTATCTTTTTTTTGTGCAAATTCAGAAAATGTATCTATTTTTTTTGCATAATCTGCCCATGAATCAGATTCTTCATCAAGTTCCGCTTTTTTTTCCGTTATTTTTGTTCTTGCATCTTCTACATATGAATGTCCATATGGCTCCTGTGCATCCAAAGCCCACTCTCTCAATGACGGATTTAAACTGCTATTTAATTCTTGACCATAATTTTTCAGTTGTCCAAAGCTTCCTGCTAATTCTCTCATATAACATGCTGTATCATCTAGCGCACTGTAATCAATTTTAATCACCATATATTGTCACCTACCTTCTCAACAAATTTGTTAATTTCTGTGCAGCTTCCTCCGCTGCCTTTCTTGCAGCTTCTTCTGCTGCTCTTCTTGCCGCCTCTTCTGCCGCTTTTTCTGCTTCATATTGTCTCTGTAAATTTGCAATTTCAATATTTAATTCATTAATTTTATTATTACAATCACCGACTTCTGAATTTAAATAATTTGTAGCTGAAGTGAGTTTTTCATCAGAAGATGCATATTTTTGTTTAAATGCATTCAGATCGCTTTGCATTGTTTCTGTAGGTATTCCATTTAAAGCATTTCCTAATTCAGATACAACATCTCCTATCTTTTTATTAATTGCTTCAACATTATCATCTGCAACCGGACTAATATTTCCTCTAACAGATTCTACCTGTGATTTACGATTTTCATATTTTGCTTTTTCACGTTTTTTTCTTTCTATTTTTAAGTATGTTTGTGCTGAACCCATTAGTATTTCATTACCCCCTCTTCTGTCTTGGCTGAATTTACGTCAGTTTGAATATATGCTTCATGTGCAGTTATCAATTCCTCATATAAATCCCACGCACAATCTATCTGATCTGTAAATTTTCTTGAAATAATATTATAGGTTTTTTCGAATTCATTTCTTCCTTCTCCCACCCAATCCTGCAGCATATTTGCTTTATAAGCATCAACATTCTTTTTTAAATTTTCTAGCTGGTCAACCAATTTCTGTACACTCACCTCAACGTTTGCAATGGCATCAGTATTCAGCTTAAATTCTTCATGTCCCATTTTTTATTCCTCCGTAATTAACTTAACTTTTTTTATTTCAGGACCATTGAACCAATAGCCCTCATCCTCAAGAAGCTGCTTTGTATTTTTTCTGGCAAACTGTGAATTCACATCATACATCTTTATCATTGGCAAATTATCAAATACAATAGCCTTTCTTGAATCTTTCAAGTGTTTTAATAATTCCGGTGCTCCATAAGGAACTGCCTCATCCTCAATATCGCCATACAATACAAAAACTCCCATATTCTTATATGTTTTTGTAATCTCATTAAATAATGTCAATACAGGCTTTGTCGAAGATATATATTCCAACGCATCTTTACTATTAATGATCATTACAATTGGCTTTTCTGACTTAATATCCTGCCCGTTAACCAGCATCTCTTTTCGATGTTTTAATCTCATTAAAATTTCTTCGAAAATAACCTCACTCTCAGACACATCTAATGTATATCTTTGTATTTGTGGATAATCCGCATATCCACACAAGAAACGATCAAAATTATCAATTACATATATATCTGTATTGGCTTTTAATAAAGCACTTTTTATAAATACATTTATATATTTTTCTGCTATTTCTTTTTTCTTTGCTATAAAAGCAATTTCCTGATCTTCCCGAATGTTAACCATAACCGGATCAATTGTTCCGAAATCCAAGCCAAGCGGTATAAAATCTTTGCCAATATTTTTACCATATTCATTTTCAAAGTGTTTTCTTCCAAGTATTTCTGGAATTGCAGGTATTGGTTTTGCGTCTTTATAACCGTCATATTTTTCATTCATGTCATCCACAAATTGTTTCATAGCATTAGAACGTTCAATTTCTTTTTCACCTTCAAAAGCCAAAAATATTTGCATTTCATATAATGTACGATTGATTTCCACCAATGCCCGTCCTGGTATATTTTTAGGTTCCATTCGACATCGATCAAACATATTCGAATACTCTGTCGATTCTGCACATGTCAAACAAATATGATTTTCAAAATTTGACATAAATCTATATCCGATACCATTTGTACTCGAATTAGTCATTACAACTGAAATACCAACGGAAAGCCCATCTCTACATATTTTGGTAAATTCAACCTCATATGTTTCCAGATATAACTCTTTAAATGCATTAAAATTATCTATCAGAAGATATGTCTTTGGAATTTCATTGCCTCCAGCATCTTTATATGCAGAATATGAACTTACTCCCATACTCATAAGAATATTTTTTCTGTTTTCAATTTCGTTCATCATTAATTTAAATAAATTTTTTACTTTTTCATCCTCTGATGCTAAAACAACTCCCCCCACATGCTTCATTTTTTCGAAACACTTTAAAACCATAGATCCAAAGTCCATTATGTACATAGACACATCTTGTGGAGATTCCGTATCTGCTAATGTTCGAATCAATAACTGAAGTACATTTGTCTTTCCCATCTGAGATGTTCCAATTATAAGAGTATTCATCCTTCCAAAGTCTGATAACATCAATCCCTGATATTGAGAATCAGGATCATCATATATACCTAATGGAATTAACATTCTATCTTGCGTTTTATTTTGCTGTTTTGAATAAACAACACAATCCAACAATGGCGGTAAACATATATTTGGCAGTTTCTGTATCTTTTCTTTTTCACAATAATCGTGAATGTACTTTACAATTGCATCCAATTCCGTCTCTGTGCTTTTCTTCTCGTTACTGTTCTTTTTCTCATATACTACGCTCCGCCGACCGTTAAAATTGCACTGTAAGATTTTAAATTTTTTCTGTAAATTATCATCACTTACAACTGCAGGTGCCCCACTAAACGCAGATTGAAATAATTCAAAGATTTCATTATTTCCAACTTGTAAATATGCACGACCAGGTTCTCTGATTTCAGCAGCTAATGGAGACTTCAAAACTTCCTTACTATCCTCTTGATTTTGAACTTTTAGACACAGTTTAAACTTTGAATTACTCCAAATTTGTTCATTAACTTGTCCTGCTGGTTTCTGCGTTGCCAAAATTAAATGAATTCCAAGGCTTCTACCTATTCTGGCTGCACTTATCAACTCTTTCATAAATTCTGGCTGCTCTGCTTTTAATTCTGCAAATTCATCTACCACTATAACCAAATGTGGCAATGGAATCTGAACCTTTCCTTCTTTGTACAACTTGATATATTTGTCAATATGATTTACATTGGCTTCCGCAAATAAACTTTGACGTTTCAACAACTCTGCCTTTATAGACTTTAAGGATCTGTAATTGCACCAATCAAATGCGGTAAATCTTTAAATTGATTTACCATTCCACCACCCTTAAAATCAATGATAACAAATCCAATTTCATAAGGATGAAATAATGTAGCTGCTGACAAAATATAACTTTGAAGTATTTCACTCTTACCTGATCCAGTAGTTCCTGCAACCAAACCATGTGGTCCATGTGCCTTTTCATGCAAATTCAATGAAATAATATCGTTTTTTGCATTTACTCCTAATGGAGCTGCCATTGATTCATATATTCGTGAATTGCTCCATCTTTTGTCTAGATCAAGATCTTCTGCCGCATAAATATTTAATAATTCATATAATGTAATATTTTTTCTTAATGAACTTTCCAAACTTATTTCTTCACAATATACAGGTGCTAGCTTCCTAACAAGTCTTTCTGCTTTACTGTCAGAAATATTTTCTATTTCAAATAATTGTTTATCTGATGCATCTTCGCTACCAAATATATATGCTTTATTTTCTGCACCAGTTTTTATAATTTTTGAACAATATAATGGTATATTTTCTTCCCTACGTTCAACAAATATAAACGTAACATTCAAACTAGCTGCTTCAGAAATAAATTTTGATACCGGATGATTCTTTATGCCATGCTCATCAAATACAAAAACCACAAGATGAATCCCTATTTCTGCATCCTTTTGATTTTTTAATTCTTCACGCATCGTCAACTCTTTAAATAAATACTCAAAAATATTATTTTTACTGTCGACGTCTGTTACAACATTTCTTCTTCCAAAGTCATTCTGAATATGTGGTAAAAATTTAATCCATTCAAATCTGTTATCACATTCACTCAATAATAAAAATATTTTTACGTCGCCATAATATTGTCGAATCGCAATATCCAGAATCATATTTTTACATAATTCATATGTACTATTAGATTCTCCGATAATACCAATAGCATTTGCATTTTTTATTTCAAGTGTAATTGGAGCATCGTCAATGTATTCATATTCTGCTGCTATCTGACCTGGAATTTGATTTAAATCATCACTTGTTTCAAAACTTTCTTTTTCTTTATTTATAATTTGTTGTTTTGCTTTAATTTTTCCCTTTCCTAAATATGTAACTAAAAAATCTTCATCTTCTGGTAATCGTTCAAAAAGTCTTTCATCAAAAGTATCTACAATTTTAGTATCTAACGCAGTGTCATAAAACATAGACTGCATCGTTTCTAATTCATTTGTCCTCGTAAGTTCAATTTGTTCCTTCTTATTTTCTATATATGATGTATACTCTTTAACTCTTTTTTCAGAATCCAATTTGTACTGTTTGTTTCCGTTTACGAACCCTAATACAGATGTAACAATTCCCATGCCCATCGAACAAACACTAAAAAGCACAAATGATGATGAACCATTGCTCATTACTCCCCTAACAAGAACTGTTAATGCTATCATTCCTACTGCTGGTAATAAATTCATTACTATATTATTTTGTGGTTTTGTTGGCTCAGCTGGCGGATCTAATATTGTTAACTTTGTGTTCTCGAATTTCTTCTTTACTCTCGTTTTTCTATTAAACAATGGATATTCAAATTCATTATTCTGATGAAATATTTCAAATACCGAAATTTTATTTATTCTTATATTTTCTTTATCAAAATACAACTTTCCTTTTTTATAGTAAAACTGGAAACCATCTATTGATATAAAATCACTATCATTAAGAATAACCTTCTCATCAATTTTAATTGCATTTTTCAGCACTCCAAAAGTAGACATTATTTCGCTTAATACATATCCACTTGAATCCTGACAAATTACAACTTTACTTTTTTCTCCAAACTGACTATGTAATACAATATCAGCTCCTTCTTCTGTTGCAATTGTTATAGTTTGAGGCAATTTAACATACCAATTATAATTAGGTACTTTAGCATCAAAATCAATCATAAACCGAAGTTCAAAGGCCTCATTTCCAGTATTTGTATAACATACAGAAATAATATCGCCATGTTTAATTTCCGTAGAGTAAAGTTTTCTCATATCTCCCCTACTAAAATAAACATTATCAGAACAATCAATATTCCACTTATTGTCTAATTCAGTAAATTCAATCTCAATATCTCCAAAAAAAGATTCTGGATTTAAACGAAATTCACAAAATGAAGTAGTTCCCAATCTTACCCCTTCCATATCTGTTGGAATTTCGAATTCTTTATACACTGTTCTATTGCTGATAATTACTTTATACTGGTAATCCATAGCTAAGCCCTCCGGTAAATAATATAAGAACCATTTCTTATACCAAACTCTTTTAATGATTTATTTCCCCTCAAAAAAGCAATTGGATTCTCAGCAACCAAATAACAACTGAAAATGTCGTCCGTATCCATCCCTAACCCATATGCTTCGTTTAAAGCCAACACAAGATCATTTGCCGTTATCTCCAATGGAATTTCCAGATCTATATGACTTTGATTCATGTAATTAATAAATTCAACAACTACTTTTTCTTCCATTCCCTCTCCTCTGTGCCTCTTATATGAACATATAAGACATTTTCTCAATACCATTTAATTGTGCGAGTTGTCTTGTCGTTACTAATGGAGTACTTATTTCATCAATATATTCTTTTATTGAAAATCTGGTTTGCAACTCTGATTGGAAATATTGATTTTCGTTTTTTTCATTATACTTATTACAAATAACCATGTATTTCTCATTGTCACCAAAATCCAAACATTGCGTGATATACCTCATTTTGTTAGTTGACACATCATCCTGAAGTGTGATCAGCATCACTTTATCTGAATCCTGAAGTAATTGAATTCTCCACCTGCTGTAACCGGCTTCCACATCTATAATGATGAAATCATATTCTCCGCTCTCTTTTGCATTTTGAATTATTTTTCTATAAATTGTAAAATCAAGATTTCTTGCATCAAGTGTTGTAGAAAAAGGTGGCAGATATGAAAATCCTTCCTTATGCAAAGTAAACCGAATATCTTCATACATATGTCCCGTATCATTTTTCAATGCACGATATCCTTCGTTTGGCATAGCTGTTTTATTTTCCAAATAGTAAGAAAAATCCTGTACGGATTCTGTATTAATATATAGAATTCGTTTATGCTTTTCAGCTAAACATCTCGCTAAACCAATGGATAAAGCTGTTTTTCCAGTTCCACCTATAGCAGAATAAAACGATATAATGCGAGTAATATTTTCAGTTGTTTGCGAATCAGTTAATGCTTCTCTGCTCTGATAGGTTAATTCATTAAACAGTTCTCTAATTCCAAGATATTTATATACCTTATTAACCGACAAATCTTCTGTGCTTCCATTATCGTGTTCTTCCACTAACACACACACATTTGAAATGTTATGTTTTTGAAGACTGGATGAATACAATTTTTCTGAAACTACAAGAATTTCTACGGATAATGGAGTTTCAAATCTTTTTTCAAAATAATCTGCGTCTGATATAATTTCTAAGTCTATCTGGTCATCAAATTCTTCTAAGAATTTTCTTTCAAGATTCGTAAGATACAATTCATCAGTATCTGCTATAATGATTAACGGTTTGCTCATATTTTTATCCTCGTACTATAAATTCTGCATTGGCAATCCTGAGCTGGCTTTTGTCCAAAATTGGTTCTGGTATATTGGGTTCAATCCTTTTCCCATTTACATATGTGCCATTCGAACTGCCCATGTCTACAACATAATAATTGCCATTTTTTCTTACAATCTTGCAATGAACCCTGCTAATTGCATTATTTCCAGTAATGACACCTTGTACTCTTTCACTGCTCTTTCCGATTAGAAATTCATTTTCCCTAATATCAAACCTAAACTGACCATCTATTGATTGAATACAGATTCCATCCATATTAGTGAATGACGATTTACGATCCTGCACATCAGTTTCATGTACCTCTGAATTTCTTGAATCTGCAGTGTTATTATTTATAAAGCCTCTGCCATGCTGTATTCTTGCACTGATATCATGAAGCTTCAAGGTTCCATCTTCTAACGCATCTACTGCCTGCCGCATTTTGGGATTATCTGTAATCCTCATCTGTTCAATTGCCTGCACGAGTTGTGCTTTTATCTCATTATCAAATTCATTTTTGTTTTTATGAATGCCTGTTATATTAACCGGCAAATATATTATTTTAATTGTATTTGTGTTAGGCTCCACATACATATGACTCAAACGATTATCTATGCAAGCCATATTTAAGAAACCAAGATTTTCAATCTGAATTAATGCCCTAATCAGACTGTCAATCAAACTTAAAATGGTATCTACATCTGACGAAGCAATATAATCTGCCATTGATGTATAATCGCGTGTAAAATATACAAGTTTTATTTTTCCGTTATACTTCAAGCGATGACACTCTAAAAGATTTACATTTTCCTGATTCTGCATTACTTTAAAACCTATATCATAGAAAATCTCATTATTTTCTAAAAAATAAGACGCATCTTCTGCACTTTGAACTTCTTTCACTTTTCCTTCAAAATACTCATCCATTTTGTTTACCATTTCCTAATTTAAAAAAAATATGAATTCCTCATCTGCAATCCGAATATTGTCATTGTCTGACAGGACATATGCACGTTCTGGCTCTAAAATTTCTCCATTCAGATAAGTATGATTTGTTGATTTCTTATCTGTAAGGTAATAATTTCCATTTATTTTTTCAATTACTGCATGTCTACGACTAATTGCCTTATTGTTCGATACAATAAAATCGCTTTCATTTTCTTTACCAATTGTAAAAATGTTCTTGTTAATTTCTACACTTTCACCTGTATTTTTTCTTTCAAAAATCGGGAATGCTTCCTGTTGTAAAAGTGTTGTTCCTTCTTCCTCATCTTCAACTAATAAGGTCGTTCCCCCTTCATCTCCTTCAACTAATAAGGTTGTTCCTTCCTCATCTTCTTCCCGATGATAGTGATTTTCATAAGATGCACGATCGTTTGTAATAAATCCACTTTTTCCAGCATCTGCTGTTACTATTTTACGAAATACCTGTGGATACATTTTCCGAATATATTTTTCGATATCTTCTATTTTATAATTTTGGGTGTCATTCAAAAATTTTTCGAATGCTTTCAAAAATTCTTTTTCTTCTTTGCTATTTTTAATTGCAAGCTGTGTTATATCTCCTAAAAATGCATAAACATTACCACTTGTAGTTCTGCTGATAATGGGTTGATAAACAAAAAACAATTCTTTCGTGCGCTCACTGATATATACCAATTCTGGTTGCAGCATTAAATTATGCAGATACAACCCATTCATCTCTATTCTTTTTGTCATCTCGACTGTCTGAGCAATAATCTGATAAAACACATCTTCCTCTAGTCCATTTTTCAAATATGCACCCAATTCAATAACATCTGGTGCAGTATATATAATTATCTTTTTTCCCTCTTGACGTGGTCTGAAACAGCCTCTAAATAGCTGTCTTTCGAAAACATTAATTTCACGCTCATTTATCTGTTCCCCTAAGGATAACTTACTCTTTATAGTTACCAGACTTCCTCTTGAAACTATGCGATACTTTGCCAAATCTCTCATTCCTTATCCGGTGCAGCATCTTAATCAGATACTGCACCTGTTTTTCTATTATTTTCTCTTACGTCTTATTTTGATACGTCCGCTTCGCAGTGCGATCGATGCACCGACGCCACCGCCTGTCACCACTGCTGCACCCGCAATAGAACCTGCAAACAATGGCTTATTGTTGTACCAACGGATGAATGTGTTGGTTGTTACAAGAATTCCATTTAAGACATAGTTTGTTTTATTGCCAGCTGCATCCACAGCCATAATTGTGACATCCTGTTTTTTCGTATTGTTTGGGATATCGAACTGATAGCTTTCACCATCCACTGTATAATCACATTTTTTATCACCAATATAAATCTCAACACTATCTAATACCAGGTTGTCGTTGACTGTCACATTCGCTGCTTTCGTATCCACAGGATACTGGGCATTGCTCTCAACATCAATCGGAATAACGACAGGAGCTGTTTTGTCAACACCGAATGAAATCTCTGCTTCTTTGGATTCATCAATGTTCTCATTGACATTTCCTGCAATATCCTCTGAATACAGCGTTACAATGTAGCGTCCATCCCCGGCAAAAAGAGACTTGTTGATGGTGTAATCATACTGATACCATTGTCCGTTTCCACCAGATTCCTGTACCTGATAATCAATACCTTCTTCTAATGTTCTCGGTGTTCCGTTTGTATCTACTACTACTTTGATTTTGTCATGTTCCAGACTGTCTACGTTCACTTCTTTTAACTTGACATCAATCTCGTTCTGAATATAAGTTCCTTCAATATCCTTTAAAGTCTGATCAAACACGTAAACTGATCCAAAGCGATTTACGGAGAACGTAACTGTTGCATTGCTCTCATTTCCAGCCATATCGGTCAATGTGGCATTTATCGTATAGATGTCGTCATAGCTTTGCTCTTTCGGGAAGTTCTGGAATGTAAATGTCTCTCCATTTCCCTGATTCGTATAAGAGCCTTCCGGTGCCACACTTCCCTGATTTGCACCAACCAGTTCAATGTTCACACCATTGGTATCAAAGTTTGTATCTGACATTACGATCTGTGGAATAACATCTCCATTATTTGCCGAATAATCTTCGACACCAACAATTTCAATTTCCGGCTCAGTGAGATCCACATAGTATTCTTCCCCTGTATAGGTTTCAGCTATGTTTCCTGCCATGTCCGTGTATTCCACATTAAAATTGTATAAACCATCTGTACCACATGTAATGGTTGCGGTATGAACATCTCCATTTCCGGTAAATCCGCCAGACTGTGGGAATGAGATTCCTGCTCCGTTATCAGTTGCTGTTCCTGTTATCCTTACCCTGTTTTCAGAGAAATTATGTTCTTCAATCTGAATCGTTGCTGTACGCGCTGCTGCATAATAATTGCCATTCACTGCATTATTGTTGTCATAAGTAACCGTAATCACCGGACGGGTTTTATCAATGGTAAAATCATCTGCTTTTACTGTCTCTGCCTGATTTGCTGCCTTATCCTGTCCACTGACCGAAAGCGTATAGTCACCATCCTCTGCAAATGTAATGGTTGCCGTACTTACACTCTGATCCGGGTTTTCCGTATTTTCGGTTGTCTGCCATGCTGACAATTCAGGGATCACACCATCTGTATTGGTAATATCTGCTTTAAAATCTGCCGCCTCAAAGTTACGTTCTGTAACTGTAATGGTAGCAACTCTGTTCTCTTTGAACATGGTTGTATTTTCAGCATCCGGTGTCTCATTATCAAATGCAATTTTGATTTCCGGTTTTGTCTTATCAATACTGAATATCAGTTCGTCTTCTGATGTATTTCCTGCACGGTCTGTCATTTTGATATGCATTTATCTCATTACTGTTATTTTTTACAGTGAATGACTTTTTCAGTTCTGTAACAAGGTTTTTGTCTTTCTTTGTCTGACTCCAGCCATCCGCATTTCCACTGGAAAATGCACCCTGATTACTGATCTCCACATTTCCTGACTGATTGTTTTCTTTATCATAAGGCGATTCCACTGTCCATTCCACAGAACGGATTCCCGAAAATGTATCTGTCACTGTAACATCTACCGTTACATCTTTTTCATACAGTTCCCTTTGCATCCTTGCTTGCAGCTGCCGCCTTGTTAAAATCAATATGTTTCTCACGGGCATGCTGCTCGGCTGTTTCAATGATCAGACTGCTCGGTGTCACATATCTTTCTTCGTGATTATTCAACATATCGTAAGCGCAGGCATAAATCTGTCCTTTAAATCCTGCCTGAACCACAAATGTCACTTTTCCTTCTGCATCTGCCTGTACAATCTGCTCACTGCTTTTTGTTCCATTGGCATCTACCGTATAATAGTGGATCTCCTTTACACCGGAATCCCCTTCTTTGGAGCCGTCCGTAGCCGTTACAGTCACCTTTGTATTTTCCACAAAATAATAACCATAATCCGTCTCTGTATAAGAAACACTTCCATCTGCTTCTTTATTTCCTGCTGCTTCCATATCAACGCTTAAAATTTCCGGAGCTGTGACATCCTTGTAGACACGCTGTGTTTTGGAATATTCATTTCCAGCATTGTCAATGGCTGTAATTACCATATCATAGCTGTTGGTATCTGCATTAATGACAGCATCCTTCGTGTTGATCTCATAGCTTTCCGTAACCGTTTTCTGATCCGGATAAGAAACGTTCACTAACTCCTTGTTATTAACGGAGGCCTTCACATTATAAATTCCAGAATCTTTATCTTCTACTTTAATGCTGACTCCAGTATCACTATTGTTATAGATGATTCCATTTTTTCCAACATATCCTTCTGCA
>OCHD01001309.1_pt1 | contig 16914 bp, 10 predicted proteins | sample 1538481 | NCBI WGS metagenome assembly OCHD01 (sample SAMN04571699, study PRJEB22368) | human gut metagenome | biome: human gut; material: stool | host: Homo sapiens | place: Luxembourg | collected 2012-09-07
AAAGTTTTACGAGTTGCGATTCCGTAATTTGAATACACTAACGTGTACCGGATATCCCTGAAGCCGTTGTGTACGCACTTCTCTCAACCGATTATCAACCGACCTTCCCTTCTTCAAAAGATTGTAGTGGAATTCGGGGAAAAAATAAGGCAAATCAATGGTTGGGCATCTTGTCCGGAAGAAAACGAATTAGCCAAATCGGTCCTATCATTTTGCCAAATAAAGATAAATCGGAAACGCTCGTTCTATCCTTCGGTAGTGCATTAAACCGCTCCTAAAAGAAATATCAATTTTTCCAAAACCTTACTGGACACGACAATTCCTGTTTCCCAGGACAGAGACTCTTATTTTACAATTTTTCTTCAATAATTTCCGTCAGGATATCTTTTAACTGACGGCCCATCGCCTTTACCATTTTGGGGATAAAACTATTAGCTGTCATTCCAGGAGTAGTGTTTACTTCCAACATTACCACTTCCTTTCCGCGGACAAATCCGTCTACCCGAATGATCCCTTCACATCGCAAAATATCATATATTTCCGAAGTCATCTCCTGTATTTTTTCCGTCACATCTTCTGAAAAACGACCCGGAATAATTTCATCAGACAGCTTCGCATCATACTTCGCATCATAATCAAAAAATTCTTTTTTCGGCACAACCTCGGCTACCGGGAAAACCACTTTCTTTCCTTTCGCTTTATATAAGCCGCAAGTGAATTCAATTCCATCAATAAAAGCTTCCACAAGTACTTCGGGACATTTTTCAAAAGCTTTATTTAAAGCTTCGTCCAACGCCTCCGCTGTCTTCACCTTTGAAACCCCAAAGCTGGATCCCTCTGCATTGGGTTTTACAAAACACGGTAAACCGACAGCTTTCAAAATAGCTTCCCGATCGTATTGCTTCCCCCGGAACAGAATAATCGGATTTGTTGTAGGAATGCCAAAACCCTGCAGATAGTTGGTACAAGTATACTTATCAAAAGTAAGGGCCTCACACAGCGTAGAGCAGGTGGAATAAGGAATTCCCATCATATCGAGATACCCCTGCAACATCCCGTTTTCCCCCGGATTTCCATGAATCGTTATATACGCATAATCAAACGTTATTTTCTCCCCTTCCTGTACAAAAGAAAAATCATTTTTATCTACTACATATCTCTTCCCGGCATATTCCACTTGCCAATCTCTCCCCTTCAAAAACATCAAATACTTATTGTACCGCTCGCCGTCTATCTCAGCATAAATATGATTACCGGACTTTATGGAAACTTCATATTCAGAAGAATTTCCCCCTGCAATGACCACAATATTTTTTTTCATTTCAATTGAATTTTAATGACTGTCCCCTCTTACAAACCCCTCCCATACCTAACCTTCTAACGACCTTCTTCAGGGGCAAAAGTACAAAGTAAATCTCAATTTACAACTTCCCGTTTTCAATTATTTCCTAACTTTGCAGCCATATTGAAAAATCATCTTATGAGAAAAATAACGGATCTCACTCAAGGCAGCATCGTCCGTAATCTATGGATTATGGCCGTACCTTTGATTTCGTCCTCTTTCATACAGATGGCATACAGTATGACGGATATGCTATGGCTGGGCCATTTGGGAAGTGACGCTGTCGCTGCGGTAGGAGCCGCGGGATTTTTCGTATGGCTTTCCAATGCCCTTTCTTATATGACCAAAACCGGCGCAGAAATTACAGTTTCCCAGTCTATAGGAGCTCGGGATCCCGGAAGGGCCGCCGTTTACGCCAATCACGCCCTCACTCTTTCCGTCCTCATCGGTTTAGGATATGCTATTTTTATCCTTACCTCTGCTGACGTTCTCATCCGTTTTTTTCATTTCGACGCCTCCATTTCCTCTCAATCCGCAGGGTATTTACAAATTGTCGCTCCCGGCATTTTCTTCCAGTTCAACAACAATACCTTCAGTGGCATTTACAATGGTCAGGGAGACAGTAAAACTCCTTTCCGGATTACAGCCATCGGTTTGCTGGTCAATATTGTGCTCGATCCTCTACTGATATACGGCTACGGCCCTTTTCCGCGTCTGGGCACTGCAGGGGCGGCCATTGCCACCGTGTTAGCCCAACTGATCGTCTACTCTTTTTTCGCTTATCGTATATTTTCCAACCGCTTTCCTTTGGGAAAAATGCATTTATTCACCGCTCTAAAAAAGAAACCGGCCAGCCGGATTATCTTTCTAGGCCTGCCTGTGAGCCTGCAAAATGCTTTATTTTCCATGTTCTCTCTGACACTCGCTGCATTGGCAGCCCGTTGGGGAGCTATAGGAGTAGCTGCTCAAAGTGTAGGTTCTCAAATAGAGGCTCTTTCCTGGATGACGGCAACAGGCTTCTCCACAGCTTTAGCTGCATTTGTCGGTCAGAACTACGGAGCCGGGAAGTACGAACGTATTCGCAAAGGTTATCGGCTTACACTATATATCGCGGGCAGTATAGGACTTAGTGCGGGGATTTTGTTCTTCCTTTTCAGCCGTGAAATTTTCAGTATTTTTATCCCGGAAGCCGAAGCTGTAGAAGCAGGAGGAACCTATCTCAAGATACTGGCTATCTCTCAGCTCTTCATGGTTACAGAGCTTGTCACCCAAGGAGCTTTTAATGGGTGCGGACGTACTATTCCCCCCTCTCTCACCGGCATATTATTTACAGGAGCCAGAATCCCTTTAGCCTGGTATTTATGCTCCTTTCCTTCCCTGGGTTTAAACGGGATTTGGTGGAGTATTACTCTCTCCAGTATTTTCAAGGGCACTTTACTTCCCCTTTGGTTTCTTTATTTCCAAAAAAAGATATTAAATGCTAAAAAAATTAAAGAAAAAATTCTCTAATATTATTAGCGGATATTAAAAAAAAGGTCTAAATTTGACGTCGGTATAAAACCAAACTAAAAAAGAAAAAAATCTTACGTATAACTATAAAAATTATTTCAAAATGAAAGTAACAGTTGTTGGAGCAGGTAATGTTGGTGCAACATGCGCAAACTGTATTGCTCAGAAGGACATTGTCAATGAAGTGGTTCTTTTGGATATTAAAGAAGGAGTTTCTGAAGGTAAATCTTTGGATATGTGGCAAACGGCTCCTATTAATATGTACGATACCCGCATTAAAGGTGTTACCAATGATTATGCGGCAACACAGGATTCAGAAGTCGTAGTCATCACCTCTGGTCTGCCCCGTAAACCGGGTATGAGCCGGGACGATTTAATTTCAACAAATGCTGGTATTGTTAAATCTGTAACTGAAAACATTATCAAACATTCTCCGAAGGCCAAAATCATTATCGTTTCCAACCCCTTGGATGTAATGTGCTACTGTGCTTATTTGACAGCAAAAATCGACTCCTCCCGAGTATTCGGAATGGCAGGTATTTTGGACACAGCGCGTTATAAGGCTTTCTTGGCTGAAGCTTTAAACGTTTCTCCGAAAGACATTCAGGCTTTATTGCTTGGTGGCCATGGAGATACGATGGTTCCGCTACCTCGTTATACAACTGTTGCAGGCATTCCCGTTACTGAATTAATTGATGAAGAAAAATTAAATGCAATCATCGAAAGAACAAAAGTCGGAGGTGGTGAATTAGTTAAACTGATGGGTACTTCTGCCTGGTATGCTCCCGGTGCTGCTGCTGCACAGATGGTAGAAGCTATTGTACGGAATTCCAGAAGAGTATTCCCGGTTTGCGCTATGTTAAACGGAGAATATGGCATGAAAGATATCTATCTGGGCGTACCAGTTATTCTCGGTAAAAACGGTATCGAAAAAATCGTTGAAGTGAAATTAAACGAAGACGAAAGACAATTACTGGAAAAATCTGCCGGTGCCGTTAAGAGCGTTATGAAAGTACTGGACGACATGAAAATGTTCTAATATTTTCTGTTTTCGGATTCTCGAATGAATTCAGAAATAGAAGTTCTAAAGCCGTGAGCAAAAGCAATTCGATCTGTTTCTTTGCCCACGGCTTCCTTATTTGTTTGTTTACCCCATATCCGAGTATCCTTCCATGAGAAAAAAAAATACCGGTCCGATTACAGTTCCCATCGAAAAGGTAGAACTGGAAGACCACAGTTATCACATTCTCGTCGCAGTTGAAGTTAACGGTATCGCCGGAGATATGATTATCGACACCGGAGCTTCCGTCACCGTAGCCGACCGGCAATTATTTCCTCGTTTTGAAGAACCGGAAGAAGCCGTAAAAATCCAATCGGGCAGTATTACCGGAGAAATCAAGGACGTTCAGGTTATGCATACGGAAAGCTTTCAAATAGGCTCTATACAGTTGCAAGAAATGTGCATCGCTCTCATCGATTTAGACTATGTCAACAAAATGTATAAAAAGCACTTAAACAGGAAAGTAATCGGTTTATTAGGATCGGATTTCTGCATTCGTCACGGGATTATTATCGACTATCCTCATTTAACACTGACGATCAGTCAACAGGATTAACCTTATATTCCTTTTTCCGGACTTATAAGATTGCAACAAATTGTTTTCCCTTTTCTTCATTTTTTCCCTACACGAAATTTTATACGAGCTATACTTTTCTTTTTTAAATATCAACTTCGGATAAATCAGAAATAACAGTGATTATTTCAAAAAAATATTATACTTTTGCGCATTAAATCTTCGTGGAAGAACAAATAAAGTTTAAGTAATATAAAAAACAATTTCTAAAATGCGAAACAAAGGAGCGATAACATTACTCACGATAGCGCTCGCGCTAGTGAGTGCTTACCAGTTGTTTTTCACTTTCAAAACATCCCAGGTGGAGAAAGCAGCTCGGGTATATGCCGCCGGCGATCCCGAAAAAGAAAGAGCATATCTGGATTCTATTGCTAACAAGAATGTGTACAATTTTTTGGGGTTAGCAAAATTTACGTACAAGGAATGTAAGGAATTGGAACTTCCGTTAGGTCTTGACTTACGAGGCGGTATGAACGTTACGATGGAAGTTGATGTAGTTGACGTAGTAAAGAGCCTTGCAAACAACAGTCAGGATCCGGCTTTCTTAAAGGCATTAGATGAAGCGGTAAAAATGCGTACGACAAGTCCGAAAGATTTCGTGACTTTGTTCGGGGAAGCATTTGCCAAAATCGCTCCGAATGCACAATTAGCTTCTCCGGATATTTTCGGGACAGTCGAATTAAAAGATAAGATCAAAATTGGTGCCAGCAACAAAGAAGTATTGGATGTCATCCGGAAAGAAGCTGAAGGGGCCATTGACAATACGTTCAATATTCTCCGTACCCGTATTGACCGCTTTGGAGTAGCCCAGCCGAATATCCGTAAAGCAGATATCTCAGGACGAATCAACATCGAACTTCCGGGTATCAAAGATGCTCAGCGTGTAAGAAAACTTTTACAGGGAACAGCTGCTCTTGAATTTTACGAGACATACGAAAACGCCGAGTTCTTCGAAAATCTAAGCAAAATTAATGAAAAAGTCAGGGAATTGGAACGCTCTGCTGACGTCTTAGGCCTGAATAAAGATACCCTTTTGGTAAGTGAAACGATTGAGAAAGAAACTGTAACTACGGATACAAATGATGAAGGATTAAAATCACTTATCGAACAAACTTCTAAAGATTCGCTTAATTCTATAAATGAAGAGGAAATGAGGAAACAAAATCCATTTTTCTCTCTTCTCATTCCTGCACAGGCCCAAGACGGTTCTTTACGCCCGGGCTCTACGATAGGATATGCGCTTCTGAAAGACACAGCTGCCGTGAACGCTTTATTGGCGCTTCCGCAGGTAAAAGCATTGATTCCCCGAAACGCCCGTCTGTTATGGGAGATGAAGCCCATGGGAGATATGGTTGCCTTACATGCTATAAAAATTACCACCCGTGACGGAAAAGCTCCCTTGGATGGAGGAGTAGTGGTAGATGCCCGTAAATCTTTTGACGACCATAATGGAGGTGCGCCCATTGTATCGATGAATATGAACGGTGAAGGTGCTAAGACATGGGCCCGGCTCACCAAAGACAATATCGGACGTAGCATCGCCATTGTGTTGGACGGATATGTATGTTCTTCACCGACTGTTAATTCAGAAATCAAAGGAGGTAGTTCTCAAATTAGCGGTGGATTTGATGTAAAGGAAGCAGAGGACTTAGCTAACATTTTGAAATCCGGTAAATTACCGGCACCGGCACGGATTATTGCCGATGAAATCGTAGGACCGTCTCTGGGACAAGAATCCATTCAAACCGGTATGTGGTCCTTTATCATTGCTTTTGCATTAGTATTGTTTTACATGCTTTTCTTCTATAGTAAAGGCGCTGGCCTTGCTGCCGACATCGCATTATTGGCAAACTTGTTCTTCTTGTTCGGTATTTTGGCTTCTATCGGAGCCGTACTTACCCTGCCGGGTATTGCAGGTATTGTATTGACGATGGGTATGTCTGTAGACGCGAACGTATTGATTTATGAACGTATAGAAGAAGAAAAACGGGCCGGTAAAGGCTTGAAATTAGCCATTAAAGAAGGATATAAGAACGCTTATTCCGCTATTATAGACGGTAACGTAACGACCTTATTAACCGGTTTTATTCTTTATTATTTTGGAGAAGGACCGATTAAAGGTTTCGCAACGACTTTGATTATCGGTATTTTCACTTCTCTATTCTGTGCGATCTTTATCACGCGCTTGATCTTAGAACGGGCTTCTAGCAAGAATGATAACGTACCTTTTACCACCGTTTTCACCCAGAACTGGCTGAGAGATGTAAAATTCCCCTTCTTACAAAAGCGGAAAATCTCTTATATCCTTTCTGGAACGGCCATCATTCTTTCTATCGCTTTCTTATCCACAAAAGGATTGGATAAAGGTATTGACTTTGTAGGAGGTCGTACTTATACCGTTGTTTTTGACAAACCCGTACAAGTAGAAGAGGTTGCCGAAAGCTTGGCACAAGTATACGGAAGCGCTCCCGAAGTGAAGACATTCGGTGGTGAAAACCAAGTGAGAATTACCACAAAATACAAGATTGATGCGGAAGGGACTGAAGTAGACGATGAAGTCGAAACTTTATTATACGAAGGCTTAAAAGATTATCTGCCGGAAGGAACCAGCCGGGATCAATTCCTGGAAGTAAATCGGCAGATGTCGGAAAAAGTAGGTCCTGCCGTAGCAGAAGATATTACCCGCGCCGCAATTTGGTCGGTAGTATTAGCTCTGATCGTTATCTTTGTCTATATCATGTTCCGTTTCTCACAATGGCAATATGGCGCTGGTGCGGTTATCGGTTTGGCTCACAACGTAATTATCGTCATGGGAGTATTCTCTATATTCTCTGGAATATTACCTTTCTCTCTGGAAATAGACCAAGCCTTTATCGCTGCCATCCTAACGGTAGTGGGATATTCCATCAACGATACGGTGGTCGTATTCGACCGTATCCGGGAATATCATACTCTTTATCCCAAACGGGATGATTTGTCTGTGACAGACGCAGCCCTGAATTCCACGTTAAGACGTACTTTCAGCACTTCCTTATCAACAATTGTCGTGTTGCTGGCGATCTTTATCTTCGGAGGAACTTCTATTAAAGGTTTTATATTCGCTTTGTTGGTCGGGATCTGTGTAGGTACATATTCTTCTCTATTTGTAGCTACTCCGATTTCTTACGATCTGAGACGGCGATTCGAGAAAAATAAAAAGTAAAATAAAACATATTACTTAAAGGAAGCCACCTCAGGGTGGCTTTTTTTATTTTTAACGAAGTTGTTAAAGTAAAGCGATCTGTAAACAAATTACAACCTTTTTTTTATATTTGTAAGAAATGCTTATTCTACAATTTTAAGAGTTTTTACCACCCTATGAAGCAGAGACCAATCTATACAGAGCCTGAAAATTGCCAAGATTGTTATAAATGTATACGAGAATGTCCGGTAAAAGCAATCCGGATTGAAAACAATAAGGCTTATATTATAGCAGAACGATGTATTTATTGCGGGCATTGTACACAAATATGTCCCACCGGTGCCAAAAAAATCAGAGACGGGGTACCGGCAGTCAAAGAAATTCTCAGACAAAACAAGCAAGTCATCTTATCTTTGGCCCCTTCTTATGCCAGCGAATTTGGAAACTTACCGGTTTCATCTTTAATCGCAGCCATTAAACGCCTGGGGTTTAGCGGCGTATCGGAGACGGCTTTGGGAGCAGAATTGGTATCTGCTGCTGTAAATGAATTTTTATTGCATTCTCCCCGCAGTATTTATATTTCTTCAGCTTGTCCGGTTGTCGTAGAATACATCCGGAAATATGCCCCTGAACATATCTCTTCTCTCACGCCGATATTTTCTCCTTTACTTGCCCATGCCCGATTTTTAAAAAAACAATACGGAGAAGAAGTCAAGGTTATTTTTGCAGGCCCCTGTATTGGTAAAAAAACGGAAGCCGATAATTTTAAAGATCTGGTAGAAATCGCTATTACCTTCAAAGACTTAAAAATGTGGATGGAGAAAGAAGGTATCCAACCGGAAAACGAAAAAGGAGAAGAAATGCATTTTATCCCCTATAATTCTGGCAAAGGAGCACTTTATCCTGTTGAAGGAGGGATGTTAGCAGGTATTGACGGGGAAGACAAAAAGGTCATCAAAATGGCATTCTCCGGTATGGAAAACATACAAGATGTCATTCGCAACCTGGATGACTCCCCCCGCAAAGACACGCTCTTTCTGGAATTATTATCTTGTAAGGGAGGGTGTATTAACGGACCGGGTAAACTGAGTTCTTCCTCCCTGGCCATCAAACGGTACGACGTTACCCGCAAAATCAACTCAGCGGATAGGGATAAACCCTTAAACCTAAGTGATCTCACGAATTATTACACGGTAGATCAGCAGATTGAAAAAGAACATTATACGGAGAATGAAATCCTACAAGCATTGGCTGCAGTCGGAAAAACCTCCGCTGCCGATGAATTAAATTGCAGCGGTTGCGGTTATGACAATTGCCGGGATTTTGCCCGGGCATTATTGGCAGGACGGGCGGAAGAAAACATGTGTGTATCTTACATGCGGAAAATAGCTCACGACAAAGCGACTGTCCTTTTACAAAAAATACCTGCCGGCGTCATTCTGGCCGATCTGGACTTGAAGATAGTCGATATGAACCGATATGCCGCCAATCTACTGGGGGAAGAAACGACATTGGTATATGATGCTTCTCCCGGTTTGCAAGGAGTTGCCTTGGAAGCTATTTGTTCTTTTTCGGCTTTATTCGGAGCAGCACTTTCTACCGGAAAGGAAATTATAGAACGGCAAATCAGAGAAGGAGATAAAATATGGATGCTTTCCATCTACAACATACAACCGCATCGTTTAGTATTCGGTTTACTTCAAGACTTGCGGGAACCTTACGGCAAAACAGAATGGATGATGGGGAAAACCAAAGAAGTAATCAGCAAACACATGGAAACCGTACAAAAAATTGCCTGCCTCCTAGGGGAAAATGCTTCTTATACAGATGCAACCTTACGGGCTATCATGGAAACGATGAAAGGGAAAGAATAATGCATAAGAAACGGTAAATACAAAAATACCATGACGAAAAATCTGCCTGAAATTTTTATAGAAGTGGATTATTTCCAAAAAAATAAAGCCGGAAACCAAGTGTGTGGAGATAGTTTTATGTCGCAAAAATTAAAGGGAGAAGGGCGAATTATAGGGGTTTTATCGGACGGTTTAGGGAGCGGTATTAAAGCCCGCGTCCTTTCCGCTATGACAGCAACCATGGCGATGAACTACACGGCCTTGAACGAAACCATTCTCCGTACAGCCCGGTCGATTATTGATACCCTCCCCAAAGACGAAGTAAAACAAATTGGTTATTCTACATTTTGTATTTTGGATATTGATTGCTTTGGCAATACGAAAATAATTGAATACGAAACGCCTTCTTTCTATCTTTTCAGGAAAGGGGAAAGTATAAAAATTCAAAAACAAAGAATCCCTATTGAACGCCCGGATTTAGCTGACTCGTATCTTTGGATTTCTGAATTCCGCCTAGAAAAAGAAGACCGTTTGGTTTGTTTTACCGATGGGGTAAGCCAATCCGGAATGGGTTCGGAAAAACTTCCTGCCGGCTGGGAATCCCAAATAGAAGATTACATTCAAAATCTGTTGCCCCGCCGTATCGTCATTCAGGCAGAGAAAAACGACGGCTACAACTTAATCGACGATGCCAGTTGTTGTGTTGTATACAACCGCACCCCACGCAATCTGCTAGTATGTACCGGTCCACCTTATGATCCACAGAACGATAGCTACTTGGCCATACGAGTAAAAGAGTTCCGGGGCAAAAAAGTGATCTGCGGAGGTACCACAGCTTCCCTGCTGGCCCGGGAGCTACACATTCCCATAAAAACACTCCCCCAGCAAGCTGACACAAAAGAGCCGCCGATTTCCAGTATGGACGGCATCGACTTAGTGACAGAAGGAATCCTGACATTAAGCCGGGTGGAACGGATCCTTTCGGAAGAAGAGCATGGCAAAGCACAAGCAGAGGGTGCTGCGGAACAACTGGTAAAATTATTACACAATAGCGATCAGATCACTTTTATTGTACTTGTATCAATATTGCCCATCAGGATCCGAACTTACCAGTAGAGTTGGAAATCCGAAGAAATGTAGTCAAGAAAATCAAATATTTATTAGAGACAAAATTCCTGAAAGATGTGGAAATTAGCTACCTTTGAGCCTTTAAATCAAAACCGGCATTTTTGCCTGAAAAGCTAAATCATAAATTGTAAACCGATATCATATGTTATACGATAACTTTGCGATGCTCACCAAACGGGAGTTACTGATCAGAATTGTAAAATTATTAAAAGACGATGAGTTAGTTACAAAGCTGAAATACTTACCCATAGAGATGCGTCCCCGGAATAAAAAACCGGTCAGATGCTGCGTACATAAAGATCGTTATATCCTGAAACATAAAATCATTTCCATACTGGGATTTGACATTGTAGACGAAGAAATTGACTTGATTCATTTATCGGAGTTTGCCCGGATGGCCATGGCAAATAAAAATACCAAAGAAAATATCCTTTCGGTAGTACATGAAGCTTGTAGTGCCTGCATCCAATCACAATATGCTGTTACGAATCTTTGCCGGGGATGCGAGGGACGTCCCTGCGTGATGAACTGCCCCAAAGCAGCCATTTCTTTCAAAGGAGGCAAAGCTACCATCAGTACGGAAGATTGCGTCAGCTGCGGTCTATGTCAGAAAGTGTGCCCTTATCATGCCATCGTATATACACCGGTGCCTTGCCAGGATGCCTGCCCCGTAAAAGCAATCGATAAAGATGAAGAAGGGATAGAACACATCGACAAAGATAAATGTATCTATTGCGGTAAATGTATGCAAGCCTGTCCTTACGGAGCAATTATGGAACGTTCTAAGATTATCGATATACATAAAACTCTTACTCATCCGAACAAAAAAATCATTGCTATCGTTGCCCCGGCTATTTATGGTCAATTCAATGCTTCAGCAGGGCAGATTCTATCGGCTATCAAGCAAATTGGTTTTGACGATGTTATCGAAGTAGCCTTAGGAGCTGAAATAACGGCCAGCAAAGAGGCCGAAGAGTTACAGGAAAGGATGGAAAAAGGCTCTGCCTTTATGACCTCTTCCTGCTGTCCAGCTTATACGGGCTGGGTAAATAAGCATGCCCCTTTACTGAAACCATATGTCTCCGACACTCGCAGTCCCATGGTTTATGCCGCCCGCTACGTGAAAGAAAAATATCCGGAGGCCGAGGTCGTTTTCATCGGTCCCTGTCTGGCCAAACGTTATGAAGCAGATTCCGTACCGGAAGTGGACTATGTCATGAGCTTCGAAGAATTAGGAGCTTTTATGGTCGCCTATGATATCAATGTAGCCAATTGCAGTGAAAAAGATCTCAATGAAGGTGTAACCCGCTATGGAAGAGGCTTTGCTCAAGCCGGAGGTGTCCGCGCGGCAATTGTCAATGCCGTAGGAAACGGAGTAACAACCTTGGCTATAGAAGGATTGGATAAGAAAAACCAAGCCTTGCTAAAAACCATGGTCAAAAAACCGGAAGCCCAATTTGTAGAGGTCATGGCTTGTGACGGAGGATGCATTAACGGTCCTTGTTCACTCGCTCCTCTTACTCTGGCAAAACGGCAAATCAAGAAGGTCTTGGATCAATAAAAAGCCTATTAAATTACACATTAGGGCACGTCCCTAATGTGTAATTTTTATCTTTAAAAGATTACCCCTGTCTGCTCACCTCCTGACTTTAGGAAGATTCTCACTTTAAATAATTTGTTTTATACTCCTTTGATCGGTGTTACAGAGTTTGTATTTTGTTTTCTAAAATATTCAAATTTAGAATTATACTCCTTATTCTCTATCTTTTTACAACAAAAGATTCAGAGGGTTCTATTTGCATAAATATCTAATTATAAACATCTTAAATTCTATCTAAAACAATAATAATTTTTCAGAGGTATTTCAAAAATTTGCATATTTCAAGGTAAATTATAATTTTGTTATCTCATTGTCCGAAAGGGCCTCTGATGCTGCGGACAATTATCTAAATAAACATTATTTATTCACAAGCCAACTAAATTACAGGCTGAAAAATCACAAATTATGATGAAAAAATCCTTCATGTGGGCCATTGCCCTTCTTCTCGGAGAGATCTGCCTCTTCACTGCTTGCAACGATGACAAAAATGACAACACACCGTTTGTCGAACCGACTGTAACGCTCACTGCCGGAGAAGTCACTACTAGCACTTTGGAATTCGCAGTTAAACTCGAAGATGCAGACAAATGTGCCTATCTTTACACAGAAAGCAGTGCCTCCGTACCGACTGTAGAAGAAATCCTCGCTTCCGGCAAATCCGTATCCGCATCCGGTAAGGTTTTGATCGAGGATTTAAATGCCAGTACAAGCTATCGCATTTCGGCCGTTGCCACACGGGAGGAATTCACGGGAGAAATCGTATCGATTGAAATGCAAACCTCTGCCCCCGATCCAACGCCTGTGCCAAACATTACCCTAACGGAAGGTAGCACAACAACCAATGCACTCACCTTTAACGTAACCCTGACCGATGCTGAAAAAGCTGCTTATATATGTCTTGAAAAAAGTGAGGGATTGACACTTCCCACTGCTGCAGAGATTATCAGCGATGGTACAGTTATTCCCCAAGCTGGCGAAGTGACTGTCAGCGAATTGAATGCGAACACAACTTATATCATCGCAGTTGCCGCAGCCAATAAAGAAGTATTTTCCGAAGTGAAGTCGATTGAAATGACTACGGACGTCTTAGTAACGGGTCCCGCTGTGTTCGACCGTCAAATCGTCGGTGCCCATTACGGAGATACTCACGATACCGGTTATTCCGAATTCTATTTCGTCTTAGCAGATGCCGATGCTACGGAAAATAACGGAGTCTATACCACCACCGGCGCCGGTCGAACGATGAGCTTCGAACTTTACCAATTCGCTCCCTCCAATCTTGACAATATTACGATTCCCGCCCGGACCTACCGTTATAATACGAATTACGGCATGAGTACCTTCTCACCGGAAAAGACCTTCTGTATGGTTAACGACGGTAAAGGAAACATTACAAAAATCGAATTCAAAGCCGGTACAATTGAGGTAAAACTCGTCGGTAGCAACTATACCATTACAGCCAACCTCACCACCACAACAGATGAGGAATTTACAGCCAGTTACAGCGGTACATTGAATATCGAAAACAAAGCGGAAGTTCCCGAAGGTCTCCCTCAGATTGAAAAAGATATTACAGGAATGAATTTCATCCGCGCACTGGCTAAATATTATAGCTACGGAGTAGATAATTGCATCTTAAATCTCTACGATGTTGAGCCGACAATATCAGGCGACTCGGATTATCTGTTGAATGCCGGACATGCAATATCTCTCGACCTTTCGACAGCAGTTTCCGAACAAATGGCTCTACAGGAAGGTATTTATACCGCTTCCGTAGATTACGATCCGGGTACTTATCTGCCAGGGTATGAAAAAGAATTCATGGGTATGGTGTTACCTTTAGGTACTTACTGTGAAGAACGTAACGATAATTACGAATCTATCTACGGTTTTATTACAGGCGGTACGGTGACGATCTCGAAAGTCGCTACAGGTTACCGTTTGGTACTTGACTTTACCACCAACAAGGGACATAAAATCTCCGGAACTTATGAAGGCAAGGTAGAATTCACCGACAAGCGTTCGACAGAATCACCCAAGCCCATTACAGAAACAGCCAAAGCGTTGAAACTCCGCCGTCACTAATGCTGTAAGAGGTCAGTTTCCTCAAACAAAACAACAGAGGTTGTCCAAATTAAAAATTATCGTTTTGATTTTGGACAACCTTTTTTATTGCCTTCCCTCTAAAAATAAAAGCCATAGGGTATCCTATCCGTCAAAATTAATCTTTTCACAAAAGATATTCTATTTATTTCTTCTAAACAAGCGTCTGAGTACACTTGCTAAATCTTCACCCTCACCGTGATGAACCGTCGAAATACTTCGGAAAGTTCCGGTTTCTTCTTCTCCGATTCCCATCTGTACCGGATAGATCAACACACAATTATTCATCTGAAAATACTTATTCATATAAGCCGGAATCAAAGCCATTTGTCTTGAATAAGAAGGGAAATTACGCCGGCTCATGACAACTAACAAAGCGTCATCCGGCTTCACATCCCGGGATACGATCAGAAAATCATCCCAATCGGTGAATTCTACAAATTCCGCACTGATATTATGTTTGGCTTTTACATCTTTCAAAAGGGAGAGTAAAGCCGCACTTCCGTAAAAAACGATCTTACTATTTGTATTGCGAACCACATTCCACACCCTCACTAACCAATAGGGAAAACCCACTTCCAATTCCGCATTTTCCGGAATCAGCATAATATATCTTTTCAAAGTCGCCAGAGGTTGTACCGGCCGGTACACAAAAGTAGTGGTCGCACATTTTGCTACAATCCCCTCGACTAAATCTCCCAGAAAAGTGTTAGAAATATCAGATGCCTTCCGCAAGCCCAAAACAATATCCGTAATTTTATGTTCCTTTACGACATTCTTTATCCCGTTCACGACATTTATATCGTAACGCATCAAAGTATGAATCATCTCATCCGTTGCCGCAGCCGTTTTAGCTGCTTTATTCAAAAGCGTCTGGGATCTTTTTTCCGCGGCCATATCATTACTGTCCGATTTAATAATACTGAGAGCCATCATTGTCGTCTTACACTTCTTCGATTTAACGGTCACACCCAAGCTTATCAATTCTTCTACAGTTTCCAAATTGCTCAAAGGGATCAGGATCCGATCCTCTGTATCGCTTTTATCTACCAACTCTTCTCCCGCCATTTCCGCCAAAGCCACATTTTGAGCGCCTTTCTGTGTTACAAAAGAAGCGATAGTACAAGTAACCAATATCATTATAATGGTTCCGTTCAACACACTCTCGTCCAGCAACCGGATAGGTTCTCCTGTAGGTGAAGTACCCAGAATTACCTGATACCCTACCATTACAGCAGCTAATGTCGCCGCCGCCTGAGCATTAGACAAGCCAAACAAAAGACGTCCTTCATCACGGGTATAATGAAGACTCTTTTCCGTTACCCAAGCAGCCACATATTTAGAAACCGTAGCAATTACGCACATCACAACAGCAACCCACAAAGAATCCCAACCGGTCGCAAAAACCCGATAATCGACCAACATCCCCACCCCGATTAAGAAAAAGGGAATAAAAAGAGCATTTCCCACAAATTCCACCCGGTTCATTAAGGCAGAAGTATTGGGAATCAAACGATTTAAAGCCAAACCCGCCAAAAAAGCCCCGATGACATCTTCCAAGCCTGCCACCTTAGCAAGGAAAGAAGCCAGAAACACTAAAGCCAATACAAAAATATACTGAGCGATATGATCTTCATAGCGTTTAAAAAACCATCTCCCCACTATAGGGAAAATAATTACCACGACTGCTATAAATACAAGGGTAGAGACCGTCAGTTTTACCCAAAATTGTCCATTTATATCCCCCGTGGACATCCCCACAATTACGGCTAAAACTAATAAGGCCAACAAACAGGTAACAACCGTACCTCCGATAGAAATATTTACAGCCCGGTTTTTCGTCACACCATATTTACTGACAATCGGATAAGTCATTAAAGTATGGGAAGCAAACATACTGGCCAATAAAACAGAAGTAGGCCAGCTAAAATTCAAAAGATATATTCCGGCAAGTGTTCCCATAATCATGGGAATAAAAAAAGTCAGCAAACCGAAATACATACCTTTACTATAATTTTTCTTCAAGTCGGCTAAATCGATCTCCAAACCCGCCACAAACATAATATAAAGCAATCCCACTTTTCCGAAAAGCTCTATGCTACTGTCCCGCGCCATAATTCCCAACCCATTCGGTCCGATAATTGCCCCCGCAATGATCAGCCCAATCAGATCCGGTATCTTTAAACGATACAATAAAATAGGAGCTAATAAAATTATAAACAATAAAACCGAAAATATTAAAACCGGATCAGTTAATGGAAATTGCAACATATTCATACGTAATTAAGGAACAGACTATTTTTCCTCCGCTCGCAGGAAGTTATACGCCTCATGTTTATTTAACATTTTCACCCGCCCAAACAGTCAGATTCAGAAATAAATTCTCCTGCATCCCGCCAAATTTAAGCTGAATAGCAAAGTTATTCACCTTCAAGATACAAAAATAATAAAAAAGAAAGCGTTCCGATTCCGGCACACCCTTTTTTCGGACACAACTTTTGTGATTAGGAAAAATAGTTGATTGATAACGAGTTAGTAAATGACACAAGTACGGATTTATCCGT
>OCHD01001316.1_pt1 | contig 16868 bp, 16 predicted proteins | sample 1538481 | NCBI WGS metagenome assembly OCHD01 (sample SAMN04571699, study PRJEB22368) | human gut metagenome | biome: human gut; material: stool | host: Homo sapiens | place: Luxembourg | collected 2012-09-07
TCTCCGGCGCCAGCCGGTAGGCGGCGCAGAACACCCGAACACCGCACTCTGACGCCAGCGTGGCGGCAAAGCCCTTGGCATACTCCAGACTGCCGCAGGTATAGCCGCCGCCGTGGAGATACAGAATGACGCCGCTGCGCCGCTGATCCTTTGGCATGACCCACGCGCCCTGAAAGCTGTCAAAGGCGTGATCCTTCACCAGCACCTCCCGCTTGTGGAGAGCGGTCATCAGCTCGCCCAGCTTGTCCTGTCCCTTGCGGGTCACCTCCAGCGAGCAGTTGGCCACAAAGGGCTTGAAGAAATTCAGTTGTGAGCGGACTAACTTTGCCGACAGTTCCATAGGCCGCGTTCCTTTCGCATATTACTTCAAACCCATATTATACCAAACCCGTCAAGCCCTGTAAACATGCAGACCCTGCATCCGTCCCGGAAAGTGCCGCACGCAAAAAAAGAGGCATCCGGAGATGCCTCTTTCCGTCTGTTTTGCTCACTCCTTGGTGTGTACGTTGATGAACTCCGCCCGCAGCTTGGAGTAGAGGATGGTCTGGCTGCTGTATAGCCCGCAGTAGCCGGACAACACGTAGCTGATGGCGCAGGCGATGGCAAAATACAGCATGGCGTCGGCGCCGAACAGCTCCACGCTCAGCACCACCGACGCGATGGGGCAGTTCACCGCGCCGCAGAACACGGCCACCAGCCCGATGGCGGCGGCAAAGCCCGGCGGCAGGCCCAGCAGGGCCCCGGCGGCACAGCCGAAGGTGGCCCCTACGAAGAAGGAGGGCACCACCTCGCCGCCCTTGAAGCCGCACCCGATGGTGACGGCGGTGAACAGCAGCTTCAGAAGCCACGCCCACCCACTGGCCTCACCGGTCAGGGCGCGGCTGATGACGTCCATGCCCGCACCGTTGTAGTCCGTGGTGCCCAGCAGCAGCGTCAGCGCGATGATGACCGCACCGCCTGCCGCCGCACGGAGGCAGCTGTTCTTCATCAGCCGCTCCGCCAGGTGCTCCGTGACGTGGAGCCCGCGGCAGAACAGAATACTCACCAGGGCGCAGAGGATGGCCAGCACGACCACCAGCAGCAGCGTCCAGCCGTCCAGCGCCGGCATGACTACGGTGAAGCGGGTGGGCGGCACACCCATCCACAGCGACACCAGATACCCTACCATGGCCGCCGTGATGCAGGGGACAAGCCCTGCGTAGTACAGTACGCCCACACTGATGACCTCCAGCGCGAACACCGTGGCGGTCAGGGGCGTGCCGAACAGGGCGGAGAACACGCCGCTCATGCCGCACAGCGTGGCCAGGGGCAGGTCCTTCTCCCCCAGATGCAGCAGCCGCCCCGTGCGGTAGCCGATGCCGGCGCTGCCGCCGCACAGGTGGGTGATGACGGTGGACACGAAGATCAGCGGCACCAGAAGCACCGGCACCTCCTTGCCGAAGTGTACCGACTCGATGACGGCGTTGGTGCCCCTGCCCTCCAGTTTACATAATTTATACAGCCCCGCGATGACGAGACCGCCCGCCGGCAGCAGATACAGCACCCAGGGGTGGGCCAGCCGCACCTCCGTGGTATAGCTGACGCCCAGGTGGAACAGCGCGCCCACCACGCCGCCCACGCCGCCTACCAGCCCGCCGATGACCAGCCATTTCAGCATGGCGTCGGCGTACAGCCCAATGCGCTCCAGATATTTCCGCAGCCCTTCCATATTCCACTTACCGCCTTTTCTCTCTTGTTCCGGGGCCTGCGTCCGCAAGCCCGCAGCACGGTATTCTACCATGTTCCGGCGGGACTGTCAAACCGCCTATGGCGGACAAATATTCTTTGTACGAAACTGAAAATTTTTCAGGCACACTGACATATTTTCGTTTTCCCTGTTGATTCCGCCGAAGCTTTGCCGTATACTATACATTAGCAATAGCAAAACGAACAAAGAAGGACCAATCAACCATATAAACAGGAGGAAAACCAAATGAAATACGGTCGTACTTTCAATTTCTCCGCGGGCCCTGCCATGATGCCGGAGCCCGTCCTGGAGGAGATCCGCGATGAGATGATGAACTACCGCGGCAGCGGCATGTGCGTCATGGAGATGAGCCACCGTTCCAAGGTGTTCCAGCAGATCATCGACGAGGCCGAGGCCGATCTGCGTGATCTGATGGGTATCCCCGATAACTACAAGGTGCTGTTCATCCAGGGCGGCGCCACCCTGCAGTTTGCCGCCGTGGCATGGAATCTGATGAAGAACGGCAAGGCCGTCTACATCGAGACCGGCGCCTGGTCCAAGAAGGCCATCGCCGAGGCCAAGAAGTACGGTGAGGTCATCGTGGCCGCCTCCTCCAAGGATAAGAATTACAGCTACATCCCCGACTGCTCCGATCTGGACATCCCCGAGGATACCGATTACGTCTATATCTGCGAGAACGAGACCATCCACGGCGTGACGTGGAGCAAGCTGCCCAACACCAAGGGCCACGTGCTGGTGTCCGACCAGTCCTCCATGTTCCTGAGCAAGCCCTGCAACGTCTCCGACTACGGCATGATCTACGCCGGCGTCCAGAAGAACGTAGGCCCCGCCGGCATGGTGGTGGTCATCATCCGCGAGGATCTGATCCGCGAGGACATCGACCCCAAGATGCCCATCTACATGAGCTATAAGACCCACGCTGACAACGGCTCCATGTACAACACCCCCAACTGCTGGGCCATCTACTGCTGCGGTAAGGTGTTCAAGTACCTCAAGAGCATCGGCGGCCTGGAGGAGATGCACAAGCGCAACATCGCCAAGGCCAAGGTCATCTATGACTTCCTGGATCAGTCCAAGATGTTCAAGGGTACCGTGGAGCCGGAGTTCCGCAGCCTGATGAACATCCCCTTCGTCACCGAGAGCGCCGAGCTGGACGCCGAGGTGGTGGCCGCCACCAAGGCCGCAGGTTACGACAACCTGAAGGGCCACAAGTCCGTGGGCGGTCTGCGCGCCTCCGTGTACAACGCCATGCCCATCGAGGGCGCTGAGGCGCTGGTGGAGTTCCTGAAAAAGTTCGAGGCCGAGCATACGAAGTAACAACTTGCAAAGGGGATGTTAAGTCCCTCCCACCGGCTGATCTCTGTCACCGGTGCCGCCCGGAGCGGCTGAGCCGTGGTATTTCTGCCGCATACACGCCGGGGCAAACACCCGCCGGCAGGGCGATGCAGGGGGGGCGTCCCCGGCGCCCCCGACAAATATCAACAAATTGTAATAGCAAAGGAGAATATTACCATGCGTATTCTGGTTACTGACGGTATGGACAAGACCGCGATGGCGCAGCTGCGCGAGATGGGTCACGAGGTGGTGGAGCAGTTCTACGAGCCGGATCAGCTGGGCAAGGCCCTGCGTGATTTCGACGTGGTGGTGGTCCGCTCCAAGACCAAGGTCCGCGCCAACCACATCGACGAGGCCAAGGGCAGCCAGCTGAAGCTGATCATCCGCGGCGGCGTAGGCGTGGATAACATCGACGTGAAGTACGCCGAGGCCAATGGCATCGCCGTGAAAAACACCCCCAGGGCGTCCTCCCAGTCCGTGGCGGAGCTGGCCATGGGCCACATGTTCGCCTGCGCCCGCTACATCTCCGATGCCGGCTACACCATGCGCAACGGCGAGTGGAAGAAGAAGGAGTACGGCAAGGGCATTGAGCTGCAGGGCAAGACCCTGGGCATCGTGGGCTTTGGCCGCATCGGCCAGCATCTGGGCGTCATGGCCAAGGCCATCGGCATGAACGTCATCGCCTTCGATATTTTCCACATCCCCGGCATCGAGGAGCAGCTGGGCATCCCCTATGTGGAGATGGACGAGCTGCTGGCCAAGTCTGACTTCGTATCCGTCCACGCGCCCGCTGTGGACGGCGGTGCGCTGATCTCTGCGGAGAACATCGCCAAGATGAAGGACGGCGTGGTGGTCATCAACACCTCCCGCGGCACCAATGTGGACGAGGCCGCTCTGCTGGCTGCGCTGGAGTCCGGCAAGGTCCGCGCTGCCGGTCTGGATGTGTACGCCGACGAGCCCGCCACCAACAAGGCGCTGTACAGCCATCCCATGGTGTCCTGCACGCCGCATATCGGCGCTGCGACGGTCGAGGCTCAGAAGCGCATCGGCGTTGAGATCGTGGACATCATCAAGGCCATGTAAGTATGTCCGTGCGCCGATATCCGGCGTCCGCGCATCCAAAAAAACAACCGTAAAAAATCAGCTGCCCTCATGGGCAGCTGATTTTTTATGTACATTTCCGCACCGTTACTTCAGCACGATCTGGTTGTCCGCCGCGCCGAAAATGTCCTTCCACGCGGCGTCCACCTTGCTGCCCTCGCCGCCGCAGGCCGCCAGAGACAGCACCAGCAGCGAGGTCAGAAAAATCGTAAAAAATCTCTTCATGATGAAGAACCTCCGTTTTTTGCGGTGTTTTGCGCCGGACAGCGCGCTTCACCCGACATCCATTAGAGGGATGGATCGCGGCAAAGGTTCCGTATCATGAAAAAAACGCGCTCCGCGCCGAAGTGTCCCGATTTCGGGACACGTTATCCGCTATGCTGGAGGGCAGAAAAGGAGGTGCGCACTATGACCACGATCTCTATCCTTTGCACCATGTGCGGTGCGGCGGCTCTGTCCAGGGGCATCCTGAGGGCCATCGAGTATATCGGCCGGTAGCTGACCGTTGACAACTGTCCATCCGTTCTATATAATATTTTGTGTAAAAATTTACAATATCTACCGATATACGGAACGATATTACGTAATAAGAGTTATTAGAACGAGAAAGGACATGTCATGGATATTTTTGAAAAATGCTATGCCCCTTCGCTGGCCGGTGAGCTGAAGGAGAAGGGCGTCTACCCCTATTTCCACGCCCTCCAGTCCCGTCAGGACGTGGAGGTGATGATGGAGGGCAAGCGCCGCATCATGCTGGGCTCCAACAACTATCTGGGCCTGACCACCGACCCCGTGGTGGTGGAGGCCGGCATCAAGGCGCTGGAGCAGTACGGCACCGGCTGCTCCGGCTCCCGCTTCCTCAACGGCACGCTGGAGATGCATCTGGAGCTGGAGGACGCGCTGGCCAAGTTCCTGCGCAAGCCCGGCATCGTCACCTTCGGTACCGGCTTCCAGTCCAATGTGGGCATCATCTCCGCGCTGGTGGGCCGCCACGACTACGTCATCTGCGACCGTGAGAACCACGCCAGCATTTACGCCGGCTGCCAGCTGTCCTACGGCAAAATGCTGCGCTACCGGCACAGCGACATGGCGGAGCTGGAGAAGTGCCTGCAGAAGGTGCCGGAGACGGCGGGCGCGCTGATCGTCACCGACGGCGTGTTCTCCATGGGCGGCGATATTGCCAAGCTGCCGGAGATCTGCGCTCTGGCGGAGAAGTACGGCGCCCGGGTCATGGTGGACGACGCCCACGGTCTGGGTGTGCTGGGCGAGGGCGGCCGCGGCACCGCCAGCCACTTCGGGCTGGAGGACAAGGTGGACGTGTATATGGGCACGTTCTCCAAGTCGCTGGCGTCTCTGGGCGGCTACATGGCCGCATCGGCGGAGGTGGCGGAGTATGTGCGCCACGCCTCCCGACCCTTTATCTTCTCGGCGTCCATCCCGCCGGCCAACTGCGCCACGGCGCTGGCGGCGCTGCGGCAGCTGGAGCAGCATCCGGAGCTGCCGGAGCGGCTGCGCAGCCTGAGCCTGTACGCCCGCAAGGGCCTGACGGAGCGGGGCCTTACCATCCGGCCCTCGGCGCTGGAGGCCCCCACGCCCATCATCCCCATCTACACCTACGAGACGTACCGGACGCTGCGGGTGGCGGCGGACATCTACGACCGCGGCGTGTACGTGAACCCCACGCTGCCGCCGGCCACGCCGGAGGGCGAGGCTCTGCTGCGCACCAGCTACATGGCCACCCACACGGAGGCTCTGCTGGACGAGGCTATGGACATCATCGGGGAGGTAATGGCAAATGAGTAACAAGGTCGCAGTTGTCACCGGCGGCACCTCCGGCATCGGACGGGCCACGGCGCTGGCGCTGAAGGACGCAGGCTGCACCGTGTACGAGCTGTCCCGCCGTGCACAGGGCGTGGAGGGCCTGCACCACATCTCCGCCGACGTGACGAAGGAGGAATCGGTCCGTGCCGCCGTGGAGCAGATCATGGCCCGGGAGGGCCGCATCGACATTCTGGTGAACAACGCCGGCTTCGGTATCTCCGGCGCGGTGGAGTTCACCTCCACGGAGGACGCCAAGTCCCTGTTCGACGTGAACTTCTTCGGCATGGTGAACATGAACCGGCAGGTGGTGCCCATCATGCGCGAGGCGGGGCGTGGCCGCATCGTGAACCTCAGCTCCGTGGCGGCGCCGGTGCCCATCCCGTTCCAGACCTATTACTCCGCCACCAAGGCGGCGGTGAACGCCTACACCATGGCCCTGGCCAACGAGCTGCGGCCCTTCGGCGTGACGGTGTGTGCCGTCATGCCCGGCGACATCCACACCGGCTTCACGGCGGCCCGCCGGAAGATCGGGGAGGGCGACGACATCTATCAGGGCCGCATCAGCCGCTCCGTGGCCCGCATGGAGCACGACGAGGAGACCGGCATGGACCCCGCCAGAGCCGGCGGCTACGTGGCCAGGGTGGCCTTGCGGGAGAGGAGCCACCACCCGCTGTACGCCATCCGCATCGACTATAAGTTCTTCGTGTTCCTGACCAAGGTGCTGCCCGCCGGTGCGCTGAACCGGCTGGTGTACCTCATCTACGGCAAATAAAAAAATGCCCATCCGGCGTATTGCCGGATGGGCATTTTTCAGCTTACATGAATTGACACAGCAAGATGGGGAACAGGACGGCGGGCATCATGTTCAGGATGCGCAGCTTCGTCAGGCCCATCACGTTCAGGCCGATGCCGATCAGCAGCAGGGAGCCGGTGAACGTCAGCTCCGCCAGCACCGCATCGGTGAACAGCGGGGCCACCAGAGAGGCCAGAATCGTCACCAGTCCCTCCACCAGCAGGACGCTGCCGCCGGCAAAGGCCACGCCGATGCCCATAGAGCTGGCGAAGGCCACCGCCGACACGCAGTCGATGATGGATTTGGCGAACAGGATGGTGTGGTCGTTCTTGAGACCGCTGTCCAATCCGCCCATCACGGCCATGGCGCCTACGGCGAATACCAGCGTGCCGGTGACGAAGCCCTCGGTGATGCGGCCCATGCCGCTGAACTTTTTCTGGAGCCACTCGCCCATCCGTTCCACGGCATGTTCGATGTTCAGCAGCTCGCCCACGATGGTGCCCAGTATCAGGGACAGGATGGGGATGAGCTGGTTATTGCTGGATGACAGACCGGAGATGCCGATGCCCATAGCGAGCAGGGCGGCTGCGGTCAGCAGTGTTTGCTTCATGCGCTCGGGCATCAGCTTACCGCCGAAGGTGCCCGCAAGGCCCCCGGCGATGATGGCGATGCCGTTGACCAGTGCGCCTGTGAGTATCAAGGGATCATGCCTCCTCCATTCAAGAGGTCGCGGACCACCACACTGCCCATCAGCAGCCCCGCCGTGGCGGGGACCCAGGCCACACTGGCAGGGACAGAGCGCCGCCCGGGAGGGGGCGTCTCCAGCTGCTGCGTTTCGGCGGGCTCCTCCGGACTGTACACCACCTTCAGGCGGCGGATGTCACGGGCACGCAGCTCCCTGCGCATCACACGGGCCAGCGGGCAGCCGCTGGTCTTGGAGATGTCGGTCACCTGCAGCAGCGTGGGGTCCAGCTTGTTGCCGGTGCCCAGCGCCGTCAGGATGGGGATGCGCCGCAGGCGGGCCTGCTCGATGAGGTCCAGCTTGCAGCTGACCAGGTCGATGGCGTCCACGATATAGTCGTAATGTGTCGAAAAGAAACGGTCGCGGTGGGCGGCATCGTAGGTGGCGCAGATGGGGTGGACCCGCAGCTCCGGGTCGATATCCGCGCAGCGGCGTGCCGCTACCTCCGCCTTGGACTGGCCCACCGTGGAGCGCAGGGCGTACAGCTGGCGGTTGATGTTGGTGACGGATATGGTGTCCTGATCCACCAGCGTCAGCTCGCCCACGCCGCTGCGGGCCAGGCACTCCGCCGCGTAGCTGCCCACGCCGCCCAGACCGAATACGATCACGTGGCAGCGCCGCAGCCGCGCCATAGCGTCAGCGCCCAGCAGCATCTGCGTCCGCAGAAAGGCCTCGTTCACGGTGTCAGCCAACGTACTTCATGCCGGACTGCTGCTCCGCGGCAGCGGCCTCCGCCAGGGAGGAGGTCCAGTCGCTGTAATCATTGCTGGACATGGCATTCTCCACGGAGACCTGCCAGGCGGGGACATCCTCGCCCACGAAGTACATGACGTGGTAGCCGGTGTAGCTGCCCTCGTTGTAGACGATGCCGGTGTCGCCGGACTTGCGGGCGGGATCGAAGCACCAGTCGTTGAACTCGGAGACCATCTGGCCCTTGGTGATCTTGGTGTACAGACCGCCGTTGGTGTTGGAGCCGGTGTCGTCGCTGAGCTCATTGGCCAGAGCGGCGAAGGCATCCTCGGTGCCGCCGTTGGCCTGCCACTGGGCCAGGGCGTCCTCGGCCTTGGCCTTGGCCTCATCCTTGCGGGTGGCCAGATCAGTGTCATAGGTGTCGGAGCTGGAGTCCAGATCGGAGGTGCTCACCTGGAACAGGATGTGGCGCACGTCCACGGTCTTGTACTCCTGACGTCCCACAGAGTGGAACACCACCACGTAGCTGTTTGGATCGTCCGTCACCACAGCGCTCTCGCCGGAGGTGCGGGCCTTGTCGAATACCCAGGTGCTCAGGGCAGAGCCGTTGTTGGAGCCGGCGTCCACGCTGCTGTAAGAGCCGGTGCTCTCATAGTCGGCGGCGATGACGGACAGGGACTCGCCGGCCTGATAGCGCTCCAGCGCAGCGGCGGCAGCCTCGGCAGCGGCGGTCTTGGCAGCCGCGGAGGCGGCCTCGGTGGGCTGGACGGTGTTGCCGTCGGCGTCGGTGGTGGAGTCGGCGGTGCCCTTAAAATAGATATACTCATAGGAGGCTACGTCGAAGTCGCTGCTGTTGGCCTGATAGTACTCCTCCAGCTGGGACTCGGTGTAGCTCAGCTCCTCCTGATAGTGCTGCATGTAGTGGGTGGCGACTTCCTCCAGCGTCATCATCTTCTTGAAGGTGCTGACGGTCATGGTGCTGCCGTAGGCCAGCTTCAGGTAGCTCTTCAGGGTGTAGCCCTGCTCCTTGGCGCCGGCGGTGATGTTGTCGATGACCTCGTTCACCTCGGCACGGATGTCGTCATCCTCGCCCATGCCGTTGGCCTCGGCCTCCTTGGCGGCCATGACCTGAACGGACAGCTGACGGGTGGCGTAATCACGGAAGAACTGGTCCCAGGTGATGTCGCCCTCATCCGTGACCTGCAGCAGCATCTTGGCGGTGTCGCTCATGTTCTGCTTGTCCATGGCCACAGAGGTGTCGATGCCGTAGAAGGAGCTGTAACCGGAGTTGATGATGCTGTTCTTGATGCCATAGTAATAGTAGTTCATCTGGGCGGCGGTATAGTTCTCGCCGTCCACGGTGATGGCGGTGGCGCTGCGCTCCAGCACGCCGGAGTTCACCACCACCAGCAGGGCGGCCACCAGCACGAACACCACCGCGATGGCGCCGTACAGACGGTTGGCCTTGCGCTGCTGGGCCTTCTCCTCCGCCTCGCGGATGGCCTTGGGGTCCTGAATACCCTGGCTGGCCAGATCCTGACGGTTCTTCTTTTCTCTTGATGCGCTCATTTGCTTCATTCCTCTCAAAAACGGGCATAATACGCCCTTGGTGATAAAATGCCTGCTTATTATACAGGATTACGCGCCGTTCCGCAAGGGGCAAGCGCAGGGAATTTATGAACATTCCGGAAAGATACGGGCGCTTCTGCCGGAATATGGGCGGCGGAAGCAGCCCCGCAGAGTGGGCGGCGCGGCCCTTTTCGGACAAAACGAAGCGCCCCTCCGCGCAAGGCGGAGGGGCGCTCAGCGATGGGCAGCGGCCGCGTTATAACCTGCACAGCTCGCAGGTGGGTTGTCTCCAACTGACTTTACTGCTTCCAACTTCCGGCCGCATACAGCAGCGGGGAGGCCTGCAAACCATCCGTTGATCCGACATCCCCTATAACCAATGTCAGGATAAAAAAGACCGCTGCCCATCGCTGAGGGCGGGCGCGTGGCCGTGCCCGCCGGACTCTATGATATAGTGTACCAGCTCCGCCCGTCGAATACAGGCGGAAGCCAGACGCGGAACGGTTTTCTCAGTTGTCGCCGTCCTCGTCGTCCATCAGCTGCTCCATAAACAGGTCGTACACGCGGTTCAGCTCCTCGTCACTGTCCAGTGTGCTCAGCAGCTCCTCACCGTTTTCCGTAATGGATTTCAGGATCACCAGACCGAACTCCTCGGCGGCAGCTTCATCGGCCTCGTCATCCACCGTAGGGAAGAACGCCATGTACGTCTGGCCGTCCACCTCAATGGCGTCCACGTACTCCAGCTCGATCTCGTTGCCGTCCTCATCGGTCAGGGTAATAAAATTGGGGCCGAATTCCTCACTCATGGGAGATCCTCCTTCGATGTTGTCGTGCCCCTACTATAACGGTTTCCACGGGAAAATGCAAGTGCGATTCTGCCGCCTTTTCCGGCGTCTGGGGACTGAAAACCACCGGAAACGGGGAAAATAAAGGGATTCAGCCCTTCCAAACAGGCGATTTTTGCGGAAATAGCAGGTTTTCGGGAGTTGACAGGCATGGTAAAATAATCCGTATAGTTGGTTTTTATAGGGCTTTCGTGGGAAAGTCCGGCATTCCGCCCACCAGTAAAACCAACAGAGAAAGGAAGGTGCCCTGTAATGGATGAACGCAGACGCAGACAGGCTGCCGGCCGCACGGACCGGACGCAGAGCGCCCGAGAGATAGACAATAACGGACAGGAGCGTGCTCCCCGCCGCCGCGGCTGGCACACCGCCGGCCGCGTCATCGGCACGATCCTGCTGGTGATGGTGCTGACTATGGCCATTTTTGCCGGTATTTTCAGCGCCTACATCAACAGCAGCATGCGCGGGAACGTCGAGGTCTATCTGGACGAGTTTGAGTCGAAGGTATCCACAGAGCTGTATTATCAGGAGCCATCCACTGAGGAATGGACCATGTACCAGACACTGTTTCTGGATTCCGAGAACCGCATCTGGGCCAACCTGGACCAGATCCCCAAGAACCTGCAGGAGGCTGTGGTGGCCATTGAGGACAAGCGCTTTTACAAGCACCACGGCGTGGACTGGTACGGCACCGCCCGCGCCATCCTCAGCACCCTGTTCGGCGGAAATGTCCAGGGCGGCTCCACCATCACCCAGCAGCTGGTGAAGAACGTCACCGGCGACAACCAGAACACCGTGAAGCGCAAGGTCACGGAGATCTACCGCGCTCTGGATCTGGAGAAGCGCTACGAAAAGGACGAGATTTTGGAGGCGTACCTCAACGAGGTGTACTTCGGCCGCAGCTGCTACGGCGTGGTGACGGCGTCTCTGACATACTTCGATAAGGACGTGTCGGAGCTGACGCTGGCGGAGTGCGCCAGTCTGATCTCCATCACCAACAACCCCTCGCTGTACGATCCCCTGCGGGCGGACTGGAGCCGTGAGAACAACCGCGAGCGCCAGCTGCTGGTGCTGGGCGCCCTGTATGAGCAGGGTACCATCGACCAGACCACCTACGAGGCCGCCAAGGCCGAGGAGGTGGTGTTTGCCGACGGCTACACCATTCAGGGCAACTATGTGGGCAGCGATGAGAGCAAGAAGAACACCACCGGCGACAACGCCGGCGACACCACCGGCGACACCGCCGGCGGCGATACCCAGGAGGATACCCAGGAGTCCACCGCCACCGCCAGCCAGTCCTACTTCACCGACGCGGTCATCGACGACGTGGCCTCCGCTCTGGTGGAGAAGTACGGCCTTACCGACATCACCGATGCCAACGGCAAGGTGACCACCGCCTTTGAGCAGGGCGTCAACATGGTCTACGGCAAGGGCTACAAGATCTACACCACCCAGAACCCCACCTACCAGAAGATCGCGGAGGAGGTCTGCTCCGATACGTCCAACCTGCCCTACACCACCACGTACACCGATTCCTACGGTGAGACGAAGACGGAGCAGCTGCAGGTGGGCATGACCATCGTAGACCCCTACACCGGCTACGTGGTGGCCATGGTGGGCGGCGCCGGCGTCAAGCAGGTGGACCGCGGCTGGAACTGGGCCACCAGCGCACGGCAGTGCGGTTCTGCCATCAAGCCCGTGTCCGTCTACGCCCCCGCCCTGGATGACGGCACCATCAACGGCGCCAGCGCCATCGACGACTATCCGGTGATGGTGCTCAACGGCTCCGCCTACCCCAAGAATTCCAACGGCCGCTACATGGGCCTGACCCCGCTGCACACCGCCATCGCACGATCCACCAACACCTGCGCCGTCCGCGTGGTGCAGGAATACGGCACCGGCCGGTCCTATGACTTCATGACCAGCAAGCTGGGCTTCACAACCCTGACGTTTCAGGATTCCCAGCAGGTGGGCAACATGGGCCTGGGCGGTCTGGACCGCGGCGTCACCACTGAGGAGATGGCCGCCGCCTTCGGCGCTTTCACCAACCAGGGCGTCTACACCGCGCCCCGCACCTTCATCCGCGTGGAGGATCCCGACGGCAACGTGGTGCTGGAGAACGAGGCCAAGTCCTCCGTGGCCATGAAGGACACCACTGCCGCGCTGATGAACAGCCTCCTGCAGGAGGTAGTCAACGGCGGTACCGGCTATGAGGGCCGGATCAGCGGTATGCACGTGGCCGGCAAGACCGGTACCACCAACAACGATCAGGACCGCTATTTCGTGGGCTACACCCCGTATTACAGCTGCGCCGTGTGGGTGGGCTACGTCCACAACCAGCGCATCGTGGCCAGCGGCAACCCCGCGGCCTCCATGTGGCAGAAGGTGATGAGCCGCGTCCACGAGGGGCTGGAGGACAAGGACTTCTTCAGCTGCTCCGGCCTGACCTACGTGTCCGTCTGCGCCGACAGCGGCCTGCTGGCCACCGAGAACTGCGCTCTGGACTGCCGCGGCAGCCGCGTCTACTCGGCGCTGGTGGCGGCGGACAACGCGCCCTCCGCAAGCTGCAACCTGCACACCAGTCCCGATTATACCGTGGCTTTCGTGGATGAAAACGGCGAGACCACCATGGCCAGCGGCTCCATCCTGAACTACGAACGCCAGCGCCTGCCAGGCTACGAGGATCTGGAGGCCGAGGACGACTTCATGCTCCTCTACGGCGGCACCAGCGGCGGCGATGATGATTGGGACGGCTTCTTCGGCGGTTCCGATGACGACGAGGATGATGACGATGTTCACACCAGCTGGTGGGGATAAAACACAAGCAACATGAAAAAAGAGCGCGTTCCCGCGGGGACGCGCTCTTTTCCGTACATTTGCGGGGCAAAAAAATAAAATGCCGAAGCCCCTTTTCAAACGCCGCAGCCTGTGTTATAATAGAACAAACATTCCATTCGAAGGGGGCGAGGATATGGCGGATCGAGTCATTTTCCACTGCGATCTCAACTGCTTTTTCGCCTCGGAGCTGCTGGACAAGCCGGCACTGCGGGAGGTGCCGGTGGCCGTCTGCGGCGATCCCGCCTCCCGCCACGGCATCATCCTGGCCAAGAACGAGCCCGCCAAGCGCAGGGGCGTCCAGACGGCGGAGACGGTGTGGCAGGCCAAGCAGAAGTGTCCGAACCTGATCCTGCTGCCGCCCCACCACGGACTGTACGCCCAGTACTCCCGCCGTATCAACACCATCTACGGGCAGTATACCGACCTGGTGGAGCCCTTCGGCATCGATGAGAGCTGGCTGGACGTCACTGGCAGCCTGCACCTGTTCGGCGGTGACGCCAGACAGCTGGCGGATGACATCCGCGCCCGCCTGCGGCAGGAGGTGGGGCTCACCATCTCCGTGGGCGTGTCCTTCAACAAGGTGTTCGCCAAGCTGGGCAGCGACTACAAAAAGCCCGACGCCACCACCGTTATTTCGCGGGAGAACTGGCGGGACATCGTGTGGCCCCTGCCGGTGGGGGACCTGCTGTTCGTGGGCCGCGCCGCCCAGCGCACATTGGGGCAGTACGGCGTGGAGACCATCGGCCAGCTGGCCGCCTGCAAGCCGGAGATGCTGGAGCAGCTCATGGGCAAGATGGGCGTCCAGCTCTACCGCTACGCCAACGGGCTGGACGATGCGCCGGTGCGCCCGCAGCATCAGCGGGAGCCGGTGAAGTCTGTGGGCAACAGCACTACGTTTCCCGAGAATCTGACCCGCTGGGAGGAGATCCGCAGCGGGCTCCAGCTCCTCAGCGACAGCGTGGCGGGCCGATTGCGGAAGGAGGGGCTGTACTGCGGCGGTGTGGCCGTGGCGGTGAAGGACGCCCAGTTCCGCACCGTCAGCCGCCAGATGCGGCTCGGCGCCCCCACCCATCTGATGCGGGACATCTTCGAAGCGGCGCAGGAGCTGACCCGCCGGATCTGGAAGGCGCCCACGCCGGTGCGGCTGCTGTCCGTCACCGCACTGTATATCACGGACAGCGCCGATTCCTACCAGCAGCTGGATCTGCTGGCGGGCGACGCGCCCCTGCGGGACCAGCGGCAGGAGCAGCTGGAGAGCGCCATGGACGCCATCCGCGGCAAGTACGGGCGGGACGCCATCACCTTCGGCCGCGGCGGCAAGGTGGGCTGGAACAAGGACGAATGACCCTTTACAAAAGGGCCGGTTTTGGATACAATACGAAAGGTAGGTGACGGCCGTGGGCCCGAGACAGATGTCCGTGTGCTTTTCCGGCTATCGGCCGGAAAAGCTGCCCTGGGGTGGAGACGAGTCCGACCCGAGGTGCACGGTGCTGAAGAAGCGGCTGTACGACGCGGCGGAGAGCGCCTGCGCGGAGGGCTACCGCCACTTCATCTGCGGCATGGCCCGGGGCGTGGACCTGTACGCCTGCGAGGCGGTGCTGCAGCTGCGGGAGAAGTACCGCGATGTCACGGTGGAGGCCGCCATCCCGTGCCCCAGCCAGCCGGAGGGCTGGCCGGAGGACGAGCAGCGCCGCTGGCACGATCTGGTGGACCGCTGCGACTACGAGACGGTAGTGCAGGATCACTACGACGCGGGCTGCATGCAGCGGCGCAACCGCTACATGGTGGACCACGCGGCCATGCTCATCGCAGTCCACGACGGACAGTCCGGCGGCACCCGCCGTACCATCGAATATGCCCTGCGCCGCAGGTTGGATGTGGTCATCCTGCCGCCGGTGGAGGCGTGAAAAAGGAGTTTTTATCATGACAACGTATACCTATACCCCCAAGGGCGTCTGTTCCCGGCGCATGACCGTAGCACTGGAGGACGGCGTGATCCGCGATGTCCGCATCGAGGGCGGCTGCAACGGCAATCTTCAGGGCATCAGCCATCTGGTGATCGGCATGAAGGCGCAGGATGCCATCGACCGTATGCGCGGCATCCGGTGCGGCGGCAAGCCCAGCTCCTGTCCCGACCAATTGGCCACGGCCCTGACTCAGGCGCTGGAGCAGGCCGCTCAGCAGGGCGCGTAAAGACGTATAAAAAAGATGACCGCACCGGCGGTCATCTTTTTTATACGTCTTTGGGGAATTTTATTCGGTTTCAGGAAACAGCGTCCACGGCCAGCGCCGGGGCGGGGGACAGCTGACATCCACCGGCTTGCCGGTGACGGGATGGGTGAACGCCATGCGGTGGGACCACAGGGCCGTGGTACACTCGGCCTTGCTGCCGTAGCGGATGTCGCCCAGCAGCGGCAGACCGCGGGAGGCGAACTGCACGCGGATCTGGTGGGTGCGTCCGGTGTGCAGCCGCACCTGCACCAGCGTCAGCTCCTCTGTGCGGCCCAGCGTCACGTACTCCAGCGATGCCTCGCGGACGCCCTTGCGCATCCGCTTCACCACGTAGCTCTTGTTCCTGGACGCGTCGCGGAACAGCAGGTCCGTCAGCGTGGCGGCGTTCTCCTGGGGATGACCCCGCAGCACCGCCAGATATTCCTTGGTGATGCGGCGCTCCGCCACGGCGGCGGTGAGCTTGCCGGTCACCTCGCGGCGGCGGGAGAACAGCATGACGCCGCCCACCACCTTGTCCAGCCGGTGGACGGTGGCGATATAGTCCGGCTGGCCCAGCGCCTGATAGTGCTGCCGCAGCAGCGCGGGCATACAGGCCCCTGTCTCGCTGTCCTCCGACAGCACGCCCACGGGCTTGACGCACAGGACCAGATACCGGTCCTCATACAGGATATGTACGTCCTCCATGGCTCAGCGGCGGCGTCCGCGATAGGCATGGTGGCGGTAGCGCCTGCCGGACCGGCCGTAGCGGCGGGTGCGGCCGTACAGCCGGAACCAGACCAGCGCGGCGATGACCAGCAGCACCACCACGATGGTGATGATCTTCACGGGGGTGCGGGAGAAGAACTGGCCGATGTTGTACTTGGCCAGCAGGAAGCTGCTGGCAGACACATCAGCCACGGCCAGCAGGGGAACGGTGACGTAGTCCACACCGTCATAGCTGATGGTGATGGTGCCCAGCTGATCGCCGGCGGCCACGGGGGCGTTGACGCTGTCGTTGTCCAGCGTCACAGTGCGCTGCAGCTGATCCAGCTCCAGATCGTTGGGAAGCACCGCCTCAGCGTTGCTGGCGGGGTGTACCGCTACGGTGGACACCTCGTTGCTCAGGGCCACCGGCACCTCGCAGATCAGCTCGTTGGACTCCACGCACCGGAGATAACC
>OCHD01001320.1_pt1 | contig 16838 bp, 8 predicted proteins | sample 1538481 | NCBI WGS metagenome assembly OCHD01 (sample SAMN04571699, study PRJEB22368) | human gut metagenome | biome: human gut; material: stool | host: Homo sapiens | place: Luxembourg | collected 2012-09-07
TTTAGAATAAACCGAAATAAAAGGTTCGATTCCTGGTGGCACCACTGAAAATCAAGCAGTTACAATTATTTGTGACTGCTTTTTTGTTTTTATGGCAAATGAGTTTGTTTGTGTTACATACGAAAATGCAAAACAGGATTAAATTTGATTATAGGGAAAGGAGAAGAAGCGGTTTAATTGTGTCATACTGCTAAAGAATGACATACTAAAACTATTTTATCTCCCGTTAATTCTTTACATTTGCCACAAAATTATAGCGATTATGACAGAATGCAAGGATGAACACATATTAAATTCCATTGATTACCCGGAGGATTTGCGCAAGTTGTCCCCCGATAAATTGGGAGAGGTATGTGCAGAGTTGCGTCAATATATAATAGATGTACTATCGGAGAATCCGGGACATCTTGGGGCAAGTCTCGGTACGGTAGAGCTGACGGTTGCACTACACTATGTTTTTAATACTCCCTATGATCGTATTGTATGGGATGTGGGGCATCAGGCGTATGGTCATAAAATACTGACTGGACGTCGAGAGGCTTTTCATACGCTCCGAAAATTTAAAGGAATCAGTGGATTTCCTAATCCTCTGGAAAGCCCTTATGACGCATTTGTTGCCGGACATGCTTCAAATTCCATTTCGGCGGCTATGGGTATGTCGGTCGCTTCTGCTCTAAAAGGAGAAAAAGACAGACACGTGATAGCCGTGATCGGCGATGGAGCCATGACGGGTGGGTTGGCGTTCGAAGGTCTGAATAATGCGTCGGCTAATCCAAACAACCTACTTATCATTCTCAATGATAATGATATGGCAATAGATCATGCGGTCGGTGGGTTGAGTCAGTATTTGGTGGATATCACAACCAGTCAGGCATATAATAAAATGCGTTATGATGTGTACCGCGGATTGCGGAAGATGAAACTGATCAATAATGACCGTCGGGGAAATATCCTTCGTTTTAACAATAGTCTGAAAGCATTGCTTACTCAACAACATAATCTGTTTGAGGGATTCAGCATCCGTTACTTTGGTCCGATCGACGGGCATGATGTCGGTTATATGATCAAGGTTCTGAATGATATAAAGGATATGGAAGGTCCGAAACTATTACATATCAAAACTAAAAAAGGCAAAGGATTCAAGCCTGCTGAAAAGTCGGCAACGGAATGGCATGCACCAGGGCTGTTCAATAAAGAAACAGGAGAACGGATCATTGTCCATAAGTTGAACGAACCCCAACTTTATCAGGATGTTTTCGGACATACCCTTGTCGAGCTGGCCGAACAGGACGAACGGATCGTGGGGGTCACTCCTGCTATGCCGACAGGTTGTTCTATGACTTATATGATGAAAGCGTTTCCGAAACGGGCGTTTGATGTCGGGATTGCCGAAGGGCATTCGGTAACTTTCTCTGCCGGACTTGCCAAAGAGGGAATGATCCCATTCTGCAATGTCTACTCTTCTTTCATGCAGCGGGCATACGATATGGTGATACACGATGTTGCACTTCAGAATCTTCATATGGTAATCTGTCTGGACCGTGCCGGTCTAGTAGGCGAAGACGGGGCGACCCATCACGGGGTGTTCGACCTCGCTTATCTGCGTCCAGTCCCGAACTTGGTTATTTCATCTCCTTTGAACGAACTGGATTTAAGGAATTTGATGTATACCGGGTATAAGGAATGTAACGGCCCTTTTGTGATCCGTTATCCACGCGGTAAGGGAGAGATGGCAGATTGGAGGAATGAGATGCATATCCTTCCGATCGGGAAAGGCAAGAAACTTCGTGATGGGGATGATATTGCGATCTTGTCACTTGGACCTATTGGCAACGAAGTGATAAAGGCCATAAAGGAGGTTGAAAGTGATGGTATATCGATTGCCCATTATGATATGATTTTTTTAAAACCGATGGATGAAGAACTGCTGCATGAAGTCGGTAAGAGGTTCAGTCGTGTCATCACTGTTGAAAACGGCGTAATCAAAGGTGGACTGGGCAGTGCTGTTTTGGAATTTATGGCTGATAACGGATATGCTCCTCAGGTAAAACGGATTGGTGTGCCGGATGAGTTTGTCGAACATGGATCGATTCCCGAACTGTATAAACTGTGTGGTATGGATGCCAAAAGTATTGCAGGAGAAATAAAAAAGATGGTTATCGGAGGATAATATATCCTTATAATTAATCTATTATATAAAATGAAAATTATTATAGCCGGAGCCGGTGAAGTAGGAACCCACCTGGCAAAAATGTTATCACAGGAGAAGCAGGATATTATCCTGATGGATCCGAATGAGGAACGTTTGAATTTCACGAATTCAAGCATGGAGATCCTTCCTATGGTGGGTAATCCGACATCCATTCGGGACCTGGAAGAAGCCGGTATCAGAAAGGCCGACCTGTTTGTCAGTGTCACGCCGGAAGAAACGACCAATGTGGCAGCCAGCATTCTGGCTTCTAAATTAGGAGCACATAAGACGTTGGCGCGTATCAACAATTACGAATATTTGCTCCCTAAAAACAAGGAACTGTTTGAAAAAATGGGGATCGATTCCATGATTTACCCGGAAATGCTGGCAGCCAAAGAAATTGTTACGGCTGTCAGACGCCCGTGGACTCGGCAATACTGGGAGTTGTTCGGAGGCGCTCTGATTCTGATCGGTGTAAAGGTGCGCGATAATTCCCGACTTGTGAACAAACATCTGTCCGAATTACTGAACGAACAGAAACTCTATCATATCGTTGCCATCAAACGGCAGAACGAGACCATTATTCCCCGTGGTACGGATCGTATAGAATCGGGAGATATCGTTTTTTTTACAACGACTAAAAGCCATATCGAAGACGTCCGGTTGCATGCGGGCAAGCGAGACCCCGAAGTAAAGAAAGTCATTATTATGGGTGGAAGCCGTATTGCGATCCGTACCTGCCAGTACCTTCCGAACAATATCCGTGTAAAAGTAATCGAGACTAACAAAGAAAAGAGTCACCGTATAGCTGAGGTTGTCCCTGGAAATGTCTTGATCATCAATGGAGACGGACGCGATACCGATCTGTTGATGCAGGAAGGGATCAAAGATGCACAGGCATTTATCGCACTGACGGATAATTCGAGTACGAACATCTTGGCTTGTCTGGCTGCTAAACGCGCCGGAGTATTCAAGACTATCGCTAAGATCGAAAATATCGACTACATACCTTTAGCGGAGAGCATGGACATCGGCTCGGTTATCAATAAGAAACTGATTGCTGCCAGCCATATCTACCAATTCCTGTTGGATGCAGACGTGTCGAACGTGAAGTGTTTAACTTTTGCCAATGCAGATGTGGCGGAACTTGTTGCCCGTCCCGATTCGAAAATTACCCGTAAGCAGGTAAAAGATCTGAATCTTCCGAAAGATTTGACGTTGGGCGGATTGATTCGTGACGGTGAGCCTATGATGATCAAGGGTGATACACATATCCAAGCTTATGACCACGTTGTGGTGTTCTGTTTGGATACGGCTATGCGTAAATTGGAGGACTACTTTAATTAATTGTCAATGGACAACTCTGGGTTGTCTCTTTTCTCTGTTCAATGTGTCAATTGTTAATAGCATATTATGCTGAACATTCGTTTTATAATTAAGATGTTAGGGATGATGTTCATCCTTGAGACGTTGTTTATGCTGGCTGCAACGGCAGTCGCTTTCTTATATGAAGGAAATGACTTCTATCCGCTTCTTCAGTCGAGTGGTATCATGTTCGGAACGGGAGTCCTTTTTATGCTGATCGGACTACGAGCCAATGAACATACGGCCGGGCGCAGGGAAGGGATGCTGACTGTTACATTAACTTGGGCTCTTTTCTCCCTTTTGGGGATGTTACCATTCTATTTAGGTGGCTATATAGATAATGTGACGGATGCTTATTTCGAAACGATGTCTGGTTTTACGACGACAGGCTCTACCATATTGACCGATATCGAAGCTCTTCCGCACGGGATATTGTTTTGGCGGAGCCTTACGCAATGGCAGGGCGGTATTGGAATGATCGTGTTTACCGTAGCGCTGATGCCTATTATCGGAGGTGGGGCTACCCAGATGTTCAATGCCGAGACTCCGGGTATCACGCACGAACGTTTCCGTCCGCGTGTTACCCAGGTGGCCAAGCGCCTGTGGGGAGTTTATTTGTTCCTGACCATTATCCTTATTGGTCTTTTATGGGCGGGTCCAATGGACTTGTATGACGCTGTCAATCATGCGCTCACTTGTATTTCTACAGGTGGCTATTCCACGAAAAATGCCAGTATCGCTTACTGGGACTCTGCCTATATCGAATATATAATTACGATTTTTATGTTTATCGGTGCGACCAATATTACTTTGATATATTTCTTTTTTAACGGTAGGCCCAAGAAGTTATTTGCGGATGAAGAAACACGCTGGTTTTTCTGGTTCGTACTGATTATTACGGCAATATCGACAGTCTGGATCATGTATAAAGGAATTGTGGACGATTTTGGTACAGCTTTTAGGCAAACGGTATTCCAGGTCGTGACATTGGTGTCTACATGTGGGTTTGCAACGGTCGATTATATTCCGTGGGGACCGTTTTTCTGGCTGTTAGCGCTAGTTCTGATGGTGGTATGTGGTTGTGCTGGCTCTACTTGTGGAGGTTTGAAAATGGGCCGTTTTGTGATTTTGACCAAGAACCTCTTTAATGAGTTTAAGAAGCAGACGCATCCACATGCCATTATTCCGGTACGAATGAACGGGCATGCTGTTTCTGGTGATATCGTCCACCGGGTATTGGCGTTCGCTTTTGCCTATATTGCTTTAATATTTGTCAGCTGTATGGTGCTGATGATCGATGGGGTAGGATTTGAGGAGACGATCGGGGCTACTATCTCTTCGATCAGTAACGTTGGACCGGGACTTGGTAGTCTGGGACCGGTCGGAAACTATGCTGATGTTCCGGTGGTATCGAAATGGTTCTTGTCTTTTCTGATGATGGTCGGACGTTTGGAGATCTTTACGGTGCTGACAATCTTGTTGCCGGGGTTTTGGAAACAATAATACCAAAAAAGATAGTTCGGATATACGCTTTTGTCTAATTTTGCGTTATAATAGGTGCGAATCATAAAGACGTAAGATACATGATAGAATATATCAAGGGAGAGATAGTAGAACTGACACCGGCCAGGATGATCTTGGAATGTGCCGGAATCGGTTATGAACTGAATATCTCCTTGAATACATATACTTTTTATAATGGGAAACCGACCGGGAAGATTTACGTGTACGAAGTGATACGTGAGGATGCCCATTTGCTTTTTGGCTTTGCAGGAAAAGATGAGCGCGAACTGTTTCTGATGTTGACTTCCGTGTCGGGAGTCGGTCCCAATACTGCCCGGATGATCCTTTCTTCCCTGTCACCATCCGAATTGATCCGGGTGATTGCTGATAAGAACGAAACAGCTCTGACGTCAGTCAAAGGAATCGGATTGAAAACAGCTCAACGTATTCTAGTTGATCTCAAAAACAAGGTAAAGCCGATAGAGGGAATGACAGTGACAGGTGGCTCCTCTTCTGTCGCAGCCAGTGGTGCTGTCACAGAAGAAGCTGTGGCGGCATTGGTTATGCTTGGATTCCAGAAGGCCGCTTCGCAAAAGGCGGTTAACTCGATATTGAAAGGTTCGCCTGCACTGGCTGTCGAGCAGGTCATTAAAACAGCCCTAAGAATGCTTTAAGCAATGGATAATTGGCAATTTAGGAGAATTTGGAATTGTCGGTTGTCATTGTCTGTTGTCAATTGTCAATTAACATGAGAAGGACACTGAAATTTATACTCTGGATAACAATTCTACTGTTTGGTGCAGGTCTGTATTCTATGAATACGGATTTTCTGGCCTATGAGATGTCGTTGCCGGATACTGAACAGCCGGTCGTTCCGGATGATACGGTGCCGAAGGTGCGCACCCGCTTTCCGGTAGCTAAGACGGTCCCTGAAGAATATCAGGATCTTACCAAGCAGTCACCTGCTGACTTGAAGACGCCGGATAACGTGAAATCAGTGGTCGAATATGATATCAGAACCGGGACATATGTAGTCCGTACCAAGTTAGGTGATGCCGATCTGACTACTCCTATTTCGTTGACCCCTGAGGAATACCAGGATTATAGTTTCCAAAAATCCGTTCAATCCTACTATCGCCAGAAAAACGAGGAAGAATTTCAAAAGGCGGCTAATAAGCAGTTCAACTTAGCTGATATGCAGTTCAATATCGGTGCGGCGGAACGTATCTTTGGGCCGGGCGGTGTCCGGGTGAAAACGCAAGGTTCGGCCGAAGTGGAGTTAGGCTTGAAGCAGAATAAAACCAAAAATCCCTCTTTGCCGGAACGTGCTCGTAACCGTACCTTCTTTAATTTCGATGAGAATGTTCAATTGAATGTACAGGCATCGGTTGGTAGCAAAGTGAATTTCGATATGAACTATAATACCGAAACCTCTTTTGATTTCGACTCCAAAAAACTGAAATTAGCTTATACCGGGGAGGAAGATGAAATTATCAAGTCGCTGGAAGCCGGAAATGTAAGTATGACAACCAGTAACTCCCTAATCAACGGAGGAGCAGCCCTGTTCGGTATGAAAGCGGATCTCCAGTTCGGGAAGCTGCGAGTCAATGCGTTGTTTGCACAGCAGGAGTCGGAATCGAAAACGGTCAGTTCTAAAGGGGGCGTGCAGACAAAACCTTTCGAATTGACGATTGACCAGTATGACGAGAATCGTCACTTTTTCCTGTCACACTATTTTCGCGACCGCTATGATGAGGCGGTGAAGAACCTGAATACGATTTCCTCTCCCGTCACGATCAGCAAGGTGGAAGTTTGGGTGACAAACAAACGGGCTACTTATGACCAGGCGCGTAACGTGGTCGCTTTTGCCGATCTGGCCGAGCATGATAATATTTCGAATACGGCGGTCGTTTCTCCTTCGGGGGCGCTGTCTATCCCCTATAATAATACGAATACATTATATAATACCCTTAACCAACAATTTACCGGTGCTCGTGATATCAGCACGGTAAATCAGGCGTTGGGAGGAACTTTTGTTAACGGTACGGAGTATGAAGAAGTGGAAAGCGCTCGTTTGCTGGATGCGTCCGAATATACGGTCAATACGAAGTTGGGGTATATCTCGCTGAAAACACAGTTGCAGGCAGATGAGGTATTGGCTGTCGCTTACAATTATACTTATTCGGATGGAAAGACTTATCAGGTTGGTGAGTTCTCGACTGACAATCCTTCATCGGCTGCCTCTTGCCTGTATGTGAAGTTGTTGAAAGGAATTACCATGTCGCCTGATATGCCTTTTTGGGACCTGATGATGAAAAATATCTATTCATTAGGAGCTTACTCTGTCCAAAAAGAGAAGTTCAAGTTGAATATCATGTATCAAAGCGATACAACCGGTACGTATGTCAACTATTTGCCGGAAGGGGCGATTGCCAACCAAATCTTGTTACGAGTGCTGAACCTGGATAGCTATGATTCCAACAATCAGCCGCATCCGGATGGTATATACGACTTTATTGAAGGTGTGACCGTCCTTGCCGATAATGGGAAAATTATTTTTCCAAGTGTGGAACCATTCGGCTCCTATCTGCGTAAAAAGATTAACAATGATGCGATTGCTGACAAATATGTATTCCAGGAACTCTACGACTCGACATTGACTGTCGCCAGACAGATTGCTGAAAAGAATAAGTTCAAACTGGAGGGGGAATACAAAGCCTCTTCGGGTGCCGAGATACAGTTGGGAGCTTCCAACGTAGCGCGAGGTTCAGTGAAAGTAACGGCTGGAGGAGCGATATTAACCGAGAATGTAGATTATACTGTTGACTATACTTCCGGCGTGGTAACGATCCTGAACGAAAGTATTATTTCTGCAGGCACGCCGGTCAGTGTCTCGCTGGAAAACCAGACAGCCTATAACATGCAGCGTAAGACCATGATGGGATTGGACTTGAACTATCAGTTCAACCCGAATCTGATGGTAGGCGCTACCATCATGCACATGTCCGAAATGCCGTTGACCACCAAGACGACGATGGGCGACGAAGCGATAAAGAATACGCTCTGGGGTGTCAATATGGCTTATAAGGGCGAGAGTCAGTGGCTTACCAATATGTTCGACAAGCTGCCGTTGCTGAACCTAAGCAAACCCAGCCAGATATCTTTCAATGCGGAGTTCGCTCATTTGATTGCCGGGCATTACGAAAACAAGAACACGGGTGGATATTCGTATCTGGATGACTTCGAGTCGACACAGAGCAATTTTGACCTCTCCGACCCTTATCCCTGGCAGTTGTCCAGTGTGCCTTATGACGATGGTACGCCCCAATTGTTCCCGGAAGCCGGGCTGACCAATAATATCGATTACGGGAAAAGTCGTGCTTTGCTCGCTTGGTACACGATCGACGGATTGTTCACGCGTAAAAATTCTTCTTTGCGTCCGAAATATATTACGACAAAAGATTTGTCCAACCATTATGTCCGTGCTATCGAGACGAGAGAGTTGTTCCCGCAACGGCAGCAAAGCATGAGTGAAAGTAATACGTTGACAGTTCTGAACATGGCTTACTATCCGCAGGAACGCGGACCGTATAACTTGGATGCCGATAATATTAATCCTGACGGAACATTGCAAAACCCGGAAAAGCGTTTCGGTGGAATGATGCGAAAGATAGACCAGAGTGACTTTGAGACGGCGAATGTCGAATATATCGAATTTTGGATGCTCGATCCGTTCATTTATGATCGTCAGACAACAGGGGGGGATCTGTATTTTAATTTGGGTGAGATATCGGAAGACATATTGAAGGATGAAAAGAAGTTCTTCGAAAACGGATTGCCAATCGATGGCGATACGTCTAAGGTCGATTATACTGTTTGGGGTAAGGTTCCAAAACAGCAGAGTACAGTTTATGCCTTCGACAATACGGCAGGTGCACGTCTGTTGCAGGATGTCGGCCTGAACGGTTTATCCTCGGATGAAGAAAAGGAATATCCGGCTTACCAGGATTATCTGAATAAATTACGCCAGAAATTGAATGCGGTAACCCTAACCGAGATGGAGAACGATCCGTTACAGCTGTCCCCTTTCTTTGATCCGGCCGGTGACAAGTTCCACTATTTTCGTGGTTCGGACTATGATTCTCAGGAGGTGGATATCTTAACACGTTACAAACGCTATAATGGAACGGAAGGAAACTCGAAAGATATCAACGATTCGGGCGAGCGCTACAGCACTTCTTCCAAGACCGTGCCTGATGTAGAAGACATCAATCAGGACAATACTCTGAATAAAAATGAAAAATATTTCGAATACAAAGTCAGGATAACTCCGCAGGATACGGTTGTCGGTGAAAACTTCATTGCGGATAAACGTACTTCATCAGTAAGATTGGCGGATGGTACGACAGAATCCGTTACCTGGTATCAATTTAAGATTCCGGTAAAACAATACCAGCGTCGTGTGGGGGCAATCAATGATTTCAAGACGATTCGTTTCATGCGTATGTATATGACAGGATTTAAGGAATCGGTCGTGTTGCGCTTCGGTACTCTGCAATTGGTACGCGGAGAATGGCGATCCTACGAGCAGGATTTGTCCGATCCGAAGATGCCGCCCGCAGTGAAGGGTAAATTGGAAGTCTCGACTGTCAATATCGAGGAAAACAGTGACAGGGATCCGGTCAGCTATACATTGCCCCCGGGCGTCAGCCGTGTACTGGATCCAAGCCAGCCTCAGATCCGTCAGGAGAACGAACAGGCGCTTTCTTTAAAGATAACGGACCTTGCCGCTCAAGATGCACGTGCCGTGTATAAGAATACGAATTATGATTTGCGGCAGTATAAGCGCTTGCAACTGTTTACACATGCCGAGGCTCCGAAATTGGATGTAAACGATCTTGCAGATGGCGATCTCGCTGTTTTTATCCGCCTGGGATCGGACTATAAGAATAACTATTACGAATATGAAGTACCGTTGAAATTGACTCCGCACGGGGAGTATAACTATAACAATTCGGAACACCAGAAAATCGTTTGGCCGGCAGAAAACATGCTGAATTTCCGTTTGGAGATTTTGACGGACCTAAAACTGGAGCGTAACCGGGAAAAACGGTCCGGTACGAATGGAGTGTCTTTCCAGACTGTCTATTCTGGTAGGGATCCGGACAACGATGGCAATACGATCCGTGTCAAAGGTAATCCGAGTCTTTCCGAAGTGAAGACAGTCATGATCGGTGTGCGTAACGTGCGTAATAAGTTGAAGAGTGGGGAAGTTTGGGTGAACGAATTGCGCCTGACCGACTTCAATGAAGAAGGTGGATGGGCGGCCAATGCGAATTTGAATGTTGCGCTTTCCGACTTGGGAACGGTGAATGTGGGCGGACGTATCGAAACGGCTGGTTTCGGTGCTCTCGACCAGTCGTTGAACGAACGCCGGATGGAAGACTTCAAACAGTATAACGTGGCGACCTCTATCGAATTGGGTAAGCTGTTCCCGGAAAAGGCGCAAGTCAGTATCCCGTTCTATTATGCTTATTCGAAGGAAACATATGATCCAAAATACAATCCGCTGGATCAGGATGTCAAGTTGAAGGATGCTATCGACAAGGCGGAAACGAAAGCCGAGAAGGACTCGATTCGTAATTATTCTCAAGATAGGACGGTTATCAAGAGTGTTTCGTTTAATAATGTGCGTGTGAATATCAAGAGTAAGAACCCGATGCCTTACGATCCGGCAAACTTCACGCTCGGGTATTCGTACAGCATTAATGATAAGAAAAACCCGGAGACTGAATATGAAACGACAAAGGATTACCGTGCCAATTTCGCCTATAGCTATGTGCCTTATGTCAAGCCGATCAAGCCATTTGATAAGTTATTGAAGAAAAACAACGGCTATACGCGCTATGCCAAACAACTGGCGTTTAATGTGGCCCCGTCTATCAACTTCCAGACGGCCATGATGCGGAATTATTACGAAATAAAATTACGCGACCTGACAGGAGCGGCAACAGGTGTCCCCAACGATATACCAGTGACATTCAGCCAGAACTTCTATTGGGACCGTGCTTTCAGTTTGAACTGGGCTTTTACGAATAACCTGAACATAACGTTCAGTTCCGGTACGAATGCCCGTATCGAAGAACCGTATGTGCAGGTGAATAAGGAACTGAACCCGGACGGTTACCAGTTATGGAAAGATTCCGTGAAGAAGAGCATCGCTGACCTGGGAACCCCGATGAAGTATGACCAGCAGTTTATGGCGACCTGGCAGTTGCCGTTGCAGCTGATCCCGGTTCTGGATTGGACCAATGCTTCTTTGAGCTACAATGCTACTTACAACTGGGATCGTGGAGCGACGGTAAGCGAAGATATCGAGATGGGTAATACGATCAAGAACCAGCGTCAGTTCGATTTGCAGGCGAACTTGAACCTGTTATCTCTCTACAACAAAAACAAATATTTGAAGAAGATCAACCAGAAGTTTAACAATACCCGGACTACGGCTAAAAAAACGGAGAAGAAGAAAAAGCCGAAATTGGAAAAAGAAATTGTCTTGAGTCCGGACAGCGCTACGGTTGTCGAGCATGGAATGTTTACGAAAAAGGTGCAAATCACGGCCAGAAGAACGGACGGGCGTGTCTACAAAGTCAAGTTCAAGCCGATCAACTTCGCACATGTTAAGATTTTGAACCAAGACACGGTGCGCTTGAAGTTGACGATCATACCGGGACCGGCCCCTACTGAGGATTTTCTTTACAAGGCGGTTGAACACAGTGCCCGCTTTTTGATGATGGTGCGCCGTTTCAATATTCAGTTTACGAACTCTGCCGGTATGATGCTGCCCGGTTTCCGTCCGGAGATCGGTGATATCTTTGGCCAGGGACGTTCTTCATTCGGACTTTCCCCGGGGATCGGTTTTGCGTTCGGTGACGTGCGTCGTAGCTATATAGACGAGGCATATGAAAAAGGCTGGCTGATTACGGATACCGAGAGAGACGTGAATGCCGCAGTCATGACCAGTACGAAAAATCTGAATATACGGGCGAACCTCGAACCGATCACTGGATTGAAGATCGACTTGACGGCTCTTCGCAACGATACGCGTAATACGGAAATACAATTTATGTATGAAGGTATGCCGGAGATTATGGGGGGAAACTTTACCATGACGACAATCGCGTTGGGAAGCGCATTCGGAGGCAGTGGCAATGCTATGAATAACTATTCTTCGAAAGCCTTTGACAAGTTGTTGGCAAACCGCGAGATCATTGCCCAACGTATCGAAAGCAAGTATTCCGGCTTGAAATATCCGGATGTGGGCTTTATCCATGATAAAGGCTTGGGAGGAATGCCTTATAATCCGGGAACAGATAATGTGAACGGCGTCAACCGGAATTCGGCGGATGTCCTGATTCCTGCATTTCTGGCCGCTTATACCGGTAAGGACCCGAAGAAGGTAGGCTTGACGGCTTTCCCTTCGTTGAAGAGCATGTTGCCTAACTGGCGCGTTACTTACGACGGCTTGATCAAGATTCCGGCTGTCAAGAAATATTTCAAGAGCTTGACGTTGAGTCACCAGTACCGTTGTTCTTATTCGGTAGGTGCTTTCACATCCTTCTTGAATTGGGTGGATGCCGGGCAGGACGGACTGGGATATATCCAGTCGATTCTGAACGATAACCCGACACCATCGTCTCCTTATTCGATTTCGTCTGTCAGCCTTACCGAAGCGTTTAGTCCTTTGTTGGGTGCAGATGCGACGCTGTTGAATAACGTGACGGTTCGGGCGGACTATTCGACTACCCGCAATTTAAGCCTGAACACGACATCCTACCAATTGGTCGAAGCACTTTCCAAGAAAGTGACGATCGGTTTGGGTTACAAATATGCCGAGTTCAACAAGGTTTTGAAGATGAAGAAAACGCGTGATTTCAGCAATGACCTCACCGTTCGCCTTGATTTCTCGTTCAACAAGATGCAGTCGTTGATTCGTAAAATCGACACTCAACTGACGCAGGCTACTAGCGGTAACATCGCAAAGACAATCTCCTTCTCGGCTGATTACGGTTTGAGCCGTGCGTTGACGGTCCGTGCATTCTATGATATTCAGATCAATGAACCGTTGATATCGAGTGCATCCTATCCGACTTCAAACTCAAACTACGGTATCAGTTTGCGGTTCTCTCTTGCACAATAATCCAGTTTCTCTATCACTCTATCACACTTTGTTTTGCAAGCATTGACAAACATGGTGTGCAAGGAGTGATACATACCGGATTCCTGTATTACACTTGTATCACTACCTGCCGTTGAAACGGGTAGCCGGTATTGTTTACAAAAACGCAGGGAACCGTGCCGATATACATCTGTGTGGAGATAGTTCCCTCAACATAAAGGTCCTTTTTTACTAAAACAAGTAGGAAAAGAACGAAAAGCAAGCAGAAAAGTTTGGTAACATGCCCATCTTCCGCCTTTCTACACCCGGATGTTACCGCTCTCCACACCCGGATGTCCGGAATGGCTACACCCGGATGTCCGGAATGGCTACACCCGGATGTCCGGAACTCGTACTTCTTACCAGTCAATCTTTTGAATACCTTTGCTTTGGAGGAAAGTATTCGCCTTGCTGAAGTGTTTACAGCCGAAGAAACCATGGTCAGCAGAGCGTGGAGACGGATGCACGGTTGTCAGCACCAAGTGTTTATGGGTGTCGATAAGGGCGATCTTCTCTTTTGCATAACTTCCCCACAGCATGAATACCAGATTCTCACGTCCATCGCTCAATTTCTTTATCACTGCATCTGTAAAAGTTTCCCATCCCATATTCCGATGTGAGCCGGTTTCGTGAGCCCGTACAGTCAGGACCGAGTTCATAGGAAACACGCCTTGCTCTACCCAACGGTCCAGATTGCCGGATGTGGGGATCGGTTTGCCTAAGTCTTGGTGTATTTCTTTGAATATGTTGGCCAGTGATCCAGGAATGGGAACTCCTTGCGGGACGGAGAAGCAGACTCCGTAATATTGCCCCGGATTGGGATAAGGGTCTTGTCCAAGTATAACAACCTTCACTTTCTCGAATGGACAGGCATTAAAAATATGGAAGATCTGGTGTCCGGGAGGAAGCACATGGGCGCTTCTGTATTCGTTCTTGACAAATGTGACCAACTGCTCAAAGTATGGTTTATCAAATTCTTCCTGAAGGCGTTTTCGCCAGCTTTCTTCTATTTTGACATTCATGGCATAGCATGTTAATTGGGACAATGCAAAAGTATATAATTTACAAGAGATTATCAAGAAGACAACAAAGATACGACGGATATCTTATCCGGATATTGACTTAATTCTACAATAAATGTGTATAGTCACAAACTCCCTGAAAATATTTCAGAATAAACGCAAACTTATCTTTCAAAGAGATTCAAATTGTATCTTCTTTTTGAAATAAACAAATAAAAAACAGACAGCCACCGATAAGTTAACTATATTTGTCAGCAGATAAGAAGTTACATGCAAAAAAATGACAAAATAAAACTTAATTCCTACCTGGCTCCCCTTTCCTTTTTATATGGAATTGGGATATGGTTGCGAAATCGACTTTTTGATTGGGGTATTTTACATTCCGAACAATATTCTATTCCTGTGATCTGCATAGGAAACTTATCTGTAGGAGGAACGGGTAAAACTCCCCATACAGAATATATCATACGTTTACTGAAAGATAAATATCGCATTGCAGTATTAAGCCGAGGGTACAAAAGAAAAACATCGGGGTTTATTCTTGCTGATTCTGAAAGTTCCAGTTTGGAGATCGGAGATGAACCTTTTCAAATGAAAAATAAATTTCCGGATATACTTGTCGCTGTCGACGCTAATCGCCGCCGGGGGATTCAAAATCTTTTATCCCTCCCTGAAAAAGACAGACCTGAAGTAATTTTGTTAGATGATGCATATCAACATAGATATGTGCACCCTTCCCTTTCGATCGTGTTGAGTGACTACCATCGTTTATTTTATAATGATAAACTAATGCCTACCGGACACCTGAGAGAACCGATAAGTAATATAAACCGAACAGATATCGTGGTTGTTACTAAATGCGACGAAGATATGAAGCCGATCGATTTTCGTGTTATTGAAGAAAATATGAAGTTGCGGGCTCACCAGTTACTTTTTTTTACCAGCATCGTTTATGGAGAAGTTAAACCTGTATTCCCCTCGGAAGCTCGTTTCTTAAACCATAAAAATATTGGAAAAGAAGATGATATATTGTTGATATCAGGTATTGCAGTTCCCACTCCATTTATTCGTGAGGCAGAAAAGTATTCAAATAAAGTGTTGCCGGTCGTTTTTCCTGATCATCATACGTTTAGCAAGTCAGATTTCAAGAAATTGGATGTGATATTCGAAAAGATGACTTCACCGGGAAAATTGATCTTAGTAACAGAAAAAGATGCAGCACGTTTAAAAAACAGTCCTCTTGTTCCGGAAAGTTGGAAGAAATATTTATATTATCTACCGATTGTAATCAGGTTTTACAATGAGCAGAGTTTTAATGAGACAATAAAAAAACATATTATCACATTTCCTAAAAATAATATATTACAAAACAAATATGAGTAACAGGACAGAAATATCAACATTAGGCGAATTCGGTTTGATTCGCCACCTAACTGACAGGATTGAAATAAAGAATAATAGTACGATAAAGGGCGTAGGCGATGATGCGGCAATCCTCTCCTATGAGGATAGACAAGTGCTTGTCACCACCGATCTATTATTGGAAGGTATTCATTTCGACTTGACTTATGTACCTTTAAAACATCTCGGATATAAATCGGCTGTTGTAAATTTCTCCGATATTTATGCCATGAACGGCCAGCCTAAGCAGATCACTGTATCACTTGGTATTTCCAAACGTTTTTCTGTTGAGGATGTAGAAGATTTTTATGCTGGGCTAAAGTTGGCCTGTGATGTGTATGGAGTCGATATTGTCGGAGGAGACACTTCTGCTTCTTTAACAGGGCTTTGTATCAGTATCACTTGTATTGGGGAAGGAGAAAGAGACAAAGTTGTTCTTCGCAGTGGAGCCCAAGAAACGGATTTGATATGTGTTTCCGGGGATTTAGGAGCTGCTTATATGGGATTGCAATTATTAGAACGCGAAAAAAGGATATTTAAAGGTGAAAAAGATTTCACACCGGATTTTACAGGCAAAGAATATCTGTTGGAACGTCAATTGAAGCCGGAAGCTCGTAAAGATATTATAGAGATGCTTCGTCATGCGGGGATTATCCCTACAGCAATGATGGACATATCAGACGGTCTGTCTTCCGAACTTTTGCATATTTCAAAAGAAAGTAATGTCGGATGTCGCGTATATGAAGATAGAATTCCTATCGATTATCAAACGGCTGCAATGGCTGAACAATTTAATATGAATTTGGTAACTGCAGCTTTAAATGGTGGTGAAGACTATGAATTACTTTTCACTGTTCCTCTCACTGATCATGATAAAGTATCTGAAATGAAAGGTGTTAAAGTAATCGGTCATATTACAAAACCCGATCTCGGTAACTACTTGGTAGGTCGTGATGGAGGCGAAGTCGAACTAAAAGCACAAGGCTGGAATTCTTTGGAAGAATAAAAATCAGTAAAAAGTAGCTCTGCCTATTGCAAGACTCAAAAAAGATTCATATCTTTGCACCCGTTAAACAAAACAACGGTGCCATAGCTCAGTTGGTAGAGCAAAGGACTGAAAATCCTTGTGTCCCCGGTT
>OCHD01001343.1_pt1 | contig 16651 bp, 17 predicted proteins | sample 1538481 | NCBI WGS metagenome assembly OCHD01 (sample SAMN04571699, study PRJEB22368) | human gut metagenome | biome: human gut; material: stool | host: Homo sapiens | place: Luxembourg | collected 2012-09-07
GAGCATTCGGCTGTTAACCGAAGGGTCGTTGGTTCGAGTCCAACAGGGGGAGCCATACTTGTGCAATAAAATAGATGCACACCTCGAAAAGCTCGTATTTACGAGCTTTTTTTGCGTTTTGAGGGTAAAAATTTCAGGCGTAAAACCGTAGATCCTTTTTCGTAAAAAAGGATCTGAACCCTCAACAATTAAACATCGTCAAACAAAACGGCAGACTTTGAGTATATTATGCTCTAAGCCTGCCGTTTTTGTTGGTATCTCTTAAAATAGAGAAACCAATAGGATTGGCTTTTTGGCTTTTTAGAGCGGATACTCAGAATTCCTTAATGTAAACGACATGACTGTTGTTTATCCTAATGGAATAATTGATAATATTCCGTGGGAAAACGGAAATGTGGACAAGAAAAATATTCAAAGATTCTTATCGGCTCTTTTAAAAGACGGCGAGTCTGAAACAATCAGTCTGAAACCCGGAGAAAGTATTGTCGGACATTATTCAGCAAGCAAAAAAAACACTTTCTTATAATTTTGATGACTAAAAAAATATAAGAAAGCATTACCATAGGAGCGGCAATCGGATTTCTGATCATAATTTTTCAGCATGGAAAACTGTGCGTCGGATTCCTATGAAAACAAGATTTTACATATCAGGAGGAAAAATTGAAAAGAAGAATCATTTCAATTTTCATGTCTGTTATTGTCCTCATCAACATAATTGTTCCGGTCTACGCTTCGGCAGCAGACGTCGCTGATAACAATTCGTCTGTCTATATAGGCAACGGTTATGTTGTTTATTATGATGTTAAAAGCTCATGGGGCAATAATCAGAATATTGAAATCAAAAATATAGGTTCAGAAACTATATCAAACTGGGCTTTGAAATACGACGCTCATGGAGAGATAAGCGGACTTTGGAACGGCATTGCTTACAGCAGCGAAACTCAGTATATTATAAAAAACGCAGGATATAATTATGAAATTCAGCCCGATCAGGAAGTGAATTTCGGTTACTGTGTGACAGGAGAAGGTCTTGAAATTCCAAAAGTTTTTGAAATCTGTTCACAAAGAACCGATAAAGCAGAAAATGAATATATTGTTTCGCTGAATGTTACCAACGATTGGGGTAACGGTTTTACCGGTGAAATAAAAATACAAAATCTCTCAGCCGAACCAATAGAAGCTTGGCGACTCAATTTTGATACTAATTTTACAATTGAGGATATATGGAATGCGAGACTGGTATCTGCAGAAGCAAATTCATATTCTATTGCAAACGACATTACAACAACCCCGATAGCAGCCAATGAAACGAAAACATTTGGATTCAAGGCTTCAAAGGAAAATGGAGTAACAGCGGAAATATCCAACTGTATAGTTAATGGAGTGACTATTAACGAAAACTTTGAATCGCTTAAATTTCTTGAAACGGGTCTTGTGCTGACTGCTTTTGCACAATACAATTAAAATACGATACGGATGACGACGGTATAAGCGACGGCGATGAAATAGCTCTTGGACTTGATTCATTATATCCCCAGACTTTTGGCGTGCCTGATTCTGAGTATATATTTGAAGTTGACGTTCCGCCAGATGTCGAAAACTTTTCAAATATTAATACCGATACAAATCCTTTCGAGGTATCGGTTAAAATGAAAGCTGCAGGAAATATTCTGTCAAATCTTGATGCAAGAGAAAGCCTTTACTCAAATGCAATGACAAATGATGCAACTTTAGGAATTTTTTCGGAATTTATTTACGATGAGGGTTGCAAAATTGAAGAAGCTGTGATACAATTTAAAATAGATGACGAAATGCAGTCGAAGCAGATACTAAAAAGGCTGAAGATTCTGAGTTCTATGGAATAAAAAAGTATGGTATTTTCAAATTCTTTGAGGATACGGGAATACTCCTCCCTGTTACAACCGAGATCAATGAGGAAAACAATACGCTCAGCACAACTGTAGATTCCCTTGGTTCTTATTGTGTGATTGATATGGAAAAAACTTTTGAATGATTGACTTGAATCTGAAGCAGAAACAGAGGAACAGCCAGAAGTATTTCAAAGTGTATGTTCATCAGTTATGTATGCAATGAAAATGGGTTTTGAGGATTCATTAGACATAATTATTACTGATAAAGCACATGAATTACTATTAGAACATGGAGGCGTCGTAGGATTAGTTGCAGAACTAACTATACAAGCTTTAAATGCACTTCTTAATATTTCAGAGGAGGCTAAGATATCTATTTACACATATGGTGCTGCAACGATTTCTATTTTATTGGTAAACGATTTTGATGACAAAATAAAAGGCTTTGATAGAAATAATAATATCAGAACCTATTTTGCAAAATTGGCATACTCAAGACTTTATGCTGAGCAAATGTATATTGATTTCAGAGATGAAGCACCAGATTTCATTAAATATATTTTTTACAGTGATGATATTACTAATTCAAGAATAATAGTGAATCGCTTACAGAATATGATTAGTGTCGAGGAGTGAATCATATGTCGAAAAAATGGAATGACCCAGATGCAAGAGATAACTATGCTCTGTTAATAACATTAGACAATATAATTATTTCATTTATTTTTATGTATGTTAATTATAGCGTTGCAACCAATTTTTTATCAGGGAAGTTTCTAGAATATTCAATCCGTAATTTAAAAGTACTATTTATTATAAGATTTATATGTATTTTAATATGTAGCTATAACGTTTCTAAGATATTATTTTCTGTGATAGAAATGTATAATAAATATGATAGGACATTTAGCAATTTCGATGACTATAGGTTTAAAAACAAGTTTAGTTATTATCAGTTTGTTAAAGCGTTGAGTATTTTATCAATCGACACCATGAAGAAACAATCTATCAGAATGGCTCTATATTCTATATTATGGATTGTCACAATAATAGTTTTGTCGATGCAGAGTTTTGCTTCATACGGAACGAAAAATTCAATTCAACAGGTCATGTGCCTGAATCAAATTGATAATGATATTAAAACTAATAATATTATTGAATATGATATCATTAGCCCTAATGTGTATACATCATCAAATGGGCTCCATTATATTATTTCATACTATAATCAAGATGATACAGAACTTATTTTGACAAATTCGCAATATGATTTGTTGAAAAATGATAAAAATGCATCTTATCGCATTACATACTATCGTTCATCAGGATTTGTAATTATTGTTGAAAAAACAACTATAAATACGTAGGAAAAACAATGACTCAATTCACAAAATCATTTCTATGGAGATTTATACTAGATATAATTCTACTTGGAATTTTTGTAAGACTTTTGCAGAACATTGTCTTGGCGATTCTGTCAATCAGTACTACAATATTCGACTAGTGGATGTTCAAAATTATTATTATAGGTTAGCTTATGCAAGATTATTATCTGAAAAGAAATATGTCGATTTTAAAGAGAGTGCTCCAGAACTATTTTCAGCACTGCGTGATAATTCTGACATAACTTCTGCGAAAATAATGATAGCAAAGCTTGAGAAGGTGTTGACAGATGCGTAAATATCCCAGAAATGTAGAAGAGAAAGATAATTACCTTTCTCTTTTGATATTTCCGAATTTGATGCTATACATAATTGCATTTGCAGGATTTGATTATTTTTATAATAATGTATTTTGTGAATTTAAGGCAGAACTTCATTTAACAAAGATATTATACTTTTTAATGATTGTGATATGTTCTTATAATGCTTCTAAACTCATTTTGACGCTGGTTGAGTTTCCGTACAGAACCTATAAGGGTGAGCATTATACATACAGGAATAAATTTAATTTTTTCAAGGCAATTTATAAAAAACAATTTTTTCGCATTTTTATAATGTTTTTGCTCTTTTTTCTCTGTATGCTCATTCATATGAATTTAAAAGCATTTGATTATGAAATTACGCCTGAACATCAAACAAATATTAAAGAAAATCAGAGCGTTGTATCCTCTTCTGATTTAAAAGATGATGATTCAATTCTATTAGCGGAAATTACGATTGAAGAAAATAAAAATATTATTCTTATAAACAGACCCGAAATACCGCAGAAAGAAACTGATAAAAACTTATTTTGGTATGTAACCCAAAATGGCAAATTATGCAAATGTTTTCAGGCATACCGTAAAACTTGGACTAATTTTTTGACTTTTGCTGATAAAGGCGATTACACAGTTACTTTAGTGATTGATTATGATGATGCTACAGGAGAATATACTCCCATTAGTAACACGATTGAATACACGGTTGAATAATAAGTAGGAAAAACAATGACACAATTCACAAAATCATTTCTATGGAGATTCATATTAGACATTATCTTATTGGGGATATTTGTTAGGTTCTGTCAAAATATTATTTTGACAATTACGTCAAGATTCATATCAACCTATTCGACACCGTTTCTTCTTATTGAAGCAGTTGTCGTATCGGCAATCAGTATGTTGTTTATCTGCTTTATTACCTATTGGAATATCGGTGTTATTTCAAACAAATGGAGAGCTATGAAGCTTTGAGGGGTTTATAAGTTTCATTGATAAGTGGATAGAGAAAATGACCAGATTGGTGATTGCGTGAAAAATGCAGGATAGTTGTAAATATGTTGAATTATCGATACTACGAAAAAGACCGAGTAAGATGTTCCGGTGGAACATTTTGCTCGGTCCGATTATTATTTGACTTTGATAGTTATTATGTTGTAATATCAGACCGGAGCCGCATATACTCCGTAGATCTCGGTATAATTAGAGGTAAATATGTGAAGCTGTCCCATGTCATAAATGCTTACACGGTAGTTGCTGAAAGCTTGTGCAATGTCATCGTATGAGTAGAAAGCAACTCCTGACGACACCTCGCTTGCACTAATGCAAATATCCCAGCTATATGAGTACTTGTTTTCAAGGACCAGCATAGGAGCGCTGTCACCGCTGTAAACAATAGCAATTTTATAGCTATCGCTTATATACTTTAACCCGTCTGAAATCGTGAGATCTGACCAGACAGGTATGTCGCTTCCTATTTTATTTTGTAATAGTCACCAACCACATAACACTGTTATGTTTCAATATCATATAATATGCTGAAAATATAGTAAATGTATTGACATATCGAGCGTTATATGCTAAGATAACAGTGTTATGTGAAGTGGAAAGCGGGGTGCAGTAATGGGTGACGAACTTGAAACAAGGGAAAAGCTGTTGGAAAGTGCAATGACCGAGTTCTCTGAAAATGGTTATATGAAGGCTTCTCTGAGAAAAATATGCGCTGACGCAGGCGTGACGACCGGTGCGCTGTATTTCTTCTTTAAAAATAAAAATGACTTGTTCAAGGCTATTGTCGATGAGCCGCTGAAAGAGCTTTGCAGGCTTCTTACGGAGCATTATATGCAGGACGCTCAGGATATGGATAGCGATGACCCTGCGGTGCTGTCTGCTGAGTATCACATTGATACTCACACCGACCTTGACAAACTTGTTGATTATATGTATCTCCACTATGACGTTTTTATGCTGCTGCTCACGGGTGCGCAAGGGTCTGAGTATGAAAATACTGTGGATATGATCGTAGATATGACAGAACAGGGCTTTAGGATATCAGCGGAAAAAGCTGCCGCAAGAATGCCTAACTGCCACGTTGATGAGTATATGCTTCATTGGATAACCCATATAAGTGTTGACGCCTACACTCATTTGCTAACTCACGAGAGAGATGTGGAAAAGGCAAAGCTCCATATGCGCAGAGTAATGGAGTTTCTAATAAAAATATGGTTTACAATGATAGTCGAGTATTAGAAAATTGCCGCCTGCGGGCGGTAACTTTTAGAAACCTACATAACAACGTTATGTGTGAATTTTGTATCTCAAATGTCGATGAAATGTGCAGATATGCACATTTTTATATAAAGTAAAGTTAGCTAAGTCTAACTTATAAATGGAGGAAATGATATGTATTTGGAGATCAGAGATGTGAAGAAAAGCTACGGCAGTGATGCCAGCTATATTCAGGTGCTAAAGGGTATCACCACAAGTCTGGAAAAAGGTCAGATGTGCGTTATTCAGGGTACGAGCGGCTCTGGTAAATCCACGCTTCTTAACTGCATAGGCGGCCTTGACACTATGGACAGTGGCTCTGTTAAGGTCGACGGTAAGGAAATTTTCGGTCTTAAACCTGATAAGCTTGCCGATTACAGAAAGGAAAATCTGGGCTTTATCTTTCAGTTTTATAACCTCGTTCCAAATCTGACAGTTGTGGAAAATATTCAGGTTTGTGAATATCTTTCAGATTCGCCACTGGATATGGAAGAACTTCTCACAACGTTGGGGCTTTCCGAACACAGAAACAAGTTTCCGTCAGCTTTCAGGCGGTCAGCAGCAGAGATGTGCTATAGCAAGGGCGCTTATAAAAAATCCAAAGCTGCTTTTGTGCGACGAGCCTACAGGCGCTCTTGACTCCAAAACTTCAAGGGACATTCTTATCCTGCTGGAGAAGATAAACGAAAAATATGGCACAACAATGCTTATCGTTACTCACAACAACGCTATAAAAAATATGGTGCATAAGGTAATTATCGTTAAGGACGGACTTATTAAAAAGGATTATCTTAACGAAACACGCATACCTGCCGCAGAGCTGGAGGACTTGTAATGAACAGGGTACTCAGAAAAAGGCTCGGACGTGAGCTTAAAACAAATTTCGCACGTTATCTTGCGCTTGTATTGCTTATCGTAATGGGAATGTACATAATAGTTTCCGTGGTTGCAAGCGCAGACACTATCATCGACGGAACTGCCGAACATGGTAAGCAAAACAAGGTTGAGGACGGACAGTTCGGCGTTTTTATTCCTCTTACAGACGAGCAGAAAAAGGAAATAACAGACAAAGGAATTACTCTTGAACAGCATTTCAGCATTGACGTTACCGCGAAGGACGGCTCAAAGCTCCGTGTTTTCCGCAAAAGAAATGACATTGACCTTATCGAGCTTGACAGCGGAAGACTTGCTGAGAAAAAGGGCGAAGCGGTAGTCGAAAAGCGTTACAGCGAGGAACATTCTCTGTCAGTGGGCGATAAGCTTACAGCAGGCGGAGTTGAGTTTGAGATAGTTGGAATAGGAACTATACCTGACTATGACGCACCTTTTGAAAATTTCTCTGACACGGCTGTGTCAAGCAAGGGCTTCGGACTTCTTTTCGTAAGCGACGATCAGTATGACTATTTCAAAAATGACAGCGATCAGAAAGCCGAAGACCTCTGCTATGCTTACAGACTTAACGGCAAGGCAACAGATGACAAGCTTAAAGAAATGATCGAGGATTTCGACTTTGATTATAAAAAAGTCACAGACAAGTATTATCTTGAAACTATCAAGGACGTCTTGAAACAGCGTGACGATATTTCAAATGGTATCGACAAGCTCTATGACGGCTCTCAGATCCTTAAAGACGGTGTGAAAGACCTTTCTGAGGGAGCAGACGCTCTCTATGACGCAATGGGCGGACTTTACGAGGGTGCAAAGGCACTCCCAGAGGGTGCGAATGCTATCACGGTAGGAGTTAAAGCCGCATATGACGGCTCAAAAGACCTGTCAGAGGGTGCAAGATCTGCATACAGCGGTGCAGAGAGCCTTGCGAATGGTATTGATAGCTTCAAAAAGCAGGCTGATGAACTTCTTGACGAAGTGTTCACCATCGATCTTGACAACCTGACAATGTTTGTGAAAAAGGGCGACAACGTTCGTATAGCCGGTGCGGCAGGTGACGTTGTCATGGACAAGTATGCAGGACTTGGCGTGGGCATTATACTTATGGCACTTCTTACTTATGTTATCTCTGTTTTCGTCATTCATCAGATACAGCGTGAAAGTAGTGTTATAGGTGCGCTTTATGCACTCGGCGCAAAGAAAAAAGACCTTATCCGCCACTACGTAATGTTGCCGACTATAGTTGCATTTGTTGGCGGAATAATCGGTGCGGTCATAGGCTTCTCACCTGTGGGGATCGATTATCAGCTTCTCGACAGCTACGCATATTTCTCGCTCCCTGATTTTACCCCTGTTTATCCTTTGTATCTTATCATTTACAGCGTTGTAATGCCGCCTGTTGTTTCGGTGATAGTTAATACCCTTGTAATAAACAAGCGGCTTTCTCAGACGGCTCTTTCACTTATCAGAAACGAGCAGAAAACAGGTCACTACAGCAGAGTGAAGATAAAGAGCAGGAATTTTATCCGCAGATTTCAGATACGCCAAATGCTTCGTGAAATGCGCACAGGTATAACAGTGCTTCTCAGTATGCTGTTTTCACTGTTCATTCTTATGCTTGGCGTTGATTGCTACTATCTCTGTGAGAACGTGAGAAAAGACACTATAAATGACACAAAATACGAGTATATGTACACTCTGAAATATCCGGAGGAAAGCGTTCCGGAGGGTGGCGAGGCTTGCTTTGTAAAAACGCTTTCAAAGGAACAGCTTGGCTATAACCTTGATGTCACCGTTATGGGTATGGACAGCGATAACAAGTATTATGATGTGAAAACACATAAGGGCAAGAGCTTTATAACAGTGAGTCAGTCAGTTGTGGAGCGTTACGGAGTGGCAAAGGGCGATAAGTTTATCCTGACAGACGATGCGACCTCAATGGATTACGCATTCACAGTGGAGGATATCTGCAACGAGCGTGGCGGACTTATGGTGTTCATGGATATTGACAGTATGCGTGAGCTTTTCGGTGAGAGCGACACTTACTACAACTGTTTGCTCTCAGATAAGAAACTTGACATTGACGAAGGCAGACTTTACAGCACAACAACAAAATCGGATATCGAGCGTTCAGCGGCAGTTTTCACAGATCTTATGATGTCAATGATAGTAATGCTTATTGCGGTTGCCGTAATAATTTTCTGCTCTGTGATGTTCCTAATGCTGAATGTTACAATAGAAAGGGCTTCCTTTGGAATATCCCTTGTGAAAGTGTTCGGCTATAAGACCAAGGACGTGAAAAAGCTTTACCTAAACGGAAACGCAATTATCATAACTTTGGGCGCACTTATCGAGATACCGCTTTCAAAGATGTTTATGGACAAGGTTTTCCCAGTGTTCATTCCAAACGTAACAAGCGGAATAAACCTTGCATTCCCATGGTATGCTTACGTTATAATTTTCGCAGGAGTAATGGCAACATACTTTATCATCACCTCAATTCTTGTAAGAAAGCTTGGCAAGATAACCCCTGCCGAGGTGCTTAAAAACAGAGAATGATTTCTTAATATACAAAAAACGTACAGAGCGTAATGATGTGACCTCCAAATCGTTAGATTTTTGGTCTAACTTCTGAGGGTCGGATCATAAAGCTTTGTACGTTTTCGATTATGCCTAATTTGTATTATTGTCTATTTTGGTTATGATAACTGCGGCAATGGTAAGGACAATATATCCTGCTATGACTTCAAATGGAAATTTTATTATTGCAGTTTTAGGGATTATAAAAGGCAAGGTTGATATTGCACAGCATGGAGGAAAATAAAGCTTTGTTTTTCGGCAAAGGAGGAATATCACAGCCGAGGATAAAACTGCACCAAATGTCAGGGTAAGCCCAAGCTTTTCAGAGATAAAGAATCTTGCCATAACACCTGCGAACGCAGCCACCGCCATGAGAACAATTGCTGTGTATTTTCTTTTCATAAGCTTTGAGCCTTTGCCGCTAAGCTCAAAAAATGCAACTATAAGCGGCGGAGCGATAAAGAATATCTCGTGAAAATGCGCAGGCAATATGCAGATAACAAGCACCGTGATGACTTGTTTTGCTCTTAGTTTGAGAAACTCTGAGCTTGGTTCGATAGGTCTATATTCATACTTTTCATGCAGACCAAAGTATTCAAGAACTTTTTGAAAAATAAGTATAAATGCTGTCATGACCGCAACGGAAATGACATAAACAGGGCTTTTTGTACCCATAAGTATCGGAAGTATGCAGGCTGAAATGGCAGGAACAAAGCTAGTTTTTGACAGTGTTATAACGCTCACTGCTACAAGAAGTCCCAAAGCTATACGAAGTATAAGTATCTCAGGGATAAACCGCACTATGCACACGCCTGCGACGGCGGCAGAAACTATCGCCGCAAAAAGCCGTGTTCGAGAGGTGTTCCACGATTGCACAGGCGCAATTAGCGCACCCATTGCCACTGCCGTTATCTCAGGAAAAATTATTTCCTTTTCCCCGAAGATCTCCGCCGAGCCGACCATTATTGCCACCACAGCAAGGGATATCCCCATAGCTATATTTTGATTTTTATTCATTGCTTCACCTTGATGTTTTTTTCTTTATTATAACATAAAGGGGAGAGGTTTTCAATTGGTGGTGTCAAAAATACTCGTCTGACCGTCACTCACGTCAAATTCGTTTTCGTATGCGAAAATCTTCTCTGGGCTGTACATGACACCATGGCTTTTGCACTGAGATACAAAAATATCCATAAGTTTCTTATTGTTCGGACTATTGCAGATATAAGAATTTCCAAAGGTACGGATATATTTTTCTTTCATTCCCGGAAAATGCTCGTCAAGCTTCTTGTAAAAATACTCTCTGTCGCCCTCACGGAGAGTGACCCCGAAGCTAAAGCATATTATCCCCTTAACGCCTGCATCAAAGCACATATCCAATATGCGGCGTAAATTTTCTTCCGTATCGTTTATAAAAGGCAGAATAGGCGTGAGCCACACGACAGTTGGGATTTCACGCCGCTGAAACTCTTTCAGCACCTCGTATCGCCCTTGAGTGGTGCAAACATTCGGCTCTAGTATCCTGCAAAGCTTTTCGTCAGCCGTTGTAAGGGTCATTGCAATGACCGCCTTGCTCTTTTGGTTTATGCGCTGGATTATATCAATATCACGGAGAATTTTGTCAGACTTTGTGATAAGCGTGACACCAAAGCCGTATTTTTCTATTGCCATAAGGCTTTTCAGCGTGAGCTGTACTGTCATTTCAAGTGGCATATAAGGGTCGCACATTGCGCCCATGCCTATCATGCACCTGCGGCGTTTGCGTTTGAGGGCTTCTTCGAGAAGCTCCACGGCGTTTTCTTTTATTTCGATATCTTCAAAATCATGCTGCATATTATAGCATACCGAGCGGCTGTCGCAGTAAATACAGCCGTGCTGACAGCCACGATATAAATTCATGCCGTTTTTAAGCGAGAGTATACCTTTTGCTGTTGTGAAGTGCATAGCTTTTCCCTCCATGATTTATTACTAATATTATAGCACATATGTTCCACAAAGTCAAGGCTTGAAAATCGCCGTCAAAGGTGCTATAATGGATAAAAAGCCCAAAGGAGCGTTGAAAATGAGAAATATACCTACAGATATTTACATAGAAAATGGAGCGGTAAAAAATCACGGGGGCGAAGTAGCGGAACTTGGCAAAAAAGCCATGATAGTCACAGGCAGACATTCTTCTGCGGTGAATGGTTCTCTTGATGATGTCAAGGCAGTGCTTGAAAGTCAGGGCATTGGATATGTGATATATAATGATATTGAGGAAAACCCGTCTGTGGAAACTGTTTACACAGCGGCAACGGCGGCGGTAAAATACGGCGTGGATATGTTCGTGGCAGTGGGCGGAGGTTCGCCAATGGACGCAAGCAAGGCGATATCAATGCTTGCTAAGAATGGGATAGTTTGCGAAAATGCCGAGTTTTCCGAAAGCGAGAGCGTTGTAAAAGCTGAAAAGTGTGAGCTTTCAGACAGCATTGCCAAGGTGGAGGAGCTTTTGTACACTCCTGCGAAACTACCTTTTTACCCTATAGTCTGCGTGCCTACCACCTGCGGAACAGGCTCGGAGGCTACACCTTATTCTATCCTGACTTCCCACATCAAGCAGACCAAGAAATCTATTGCCCACAAAATTTTTCCGTCACTTGCATTGGTTGACTACAGCTATCTTAAAACCTCCTCATACAGCGGTATGAAAAGCACCTGTGTTGACGCACTTGCTCACATGATAGAGTCACGGCTCAACACCAACGCAAATGCGTTCAGCCGTGCATATGCAGAGGAGGGCATGAAGCTTTGGGCAAGCTGTAAGGGCTGTCTTGAAACAGAGGAGAGATTTGCTCAAATGACCGATGATGAGTTCTCAACTTTCATGCAGGCATCAGTGCTTGCAGGCATGGCGATAGCCTACACAGGCACAAGCATACCTCACGGTCTGAGCTATACTTTGACCTATGAAAATGGCGTACCCCACGGCAAGGCAGTAGGCGTTTTTCTGTCAGGCTTTTTGAAAAAATATGGTGACAGCATCGAAGCTGAGTATGTTGTAAAACAGCTTCTTGGCTTTGACGATATCGACGCTTTCAGGGATTATATCAGGACGCTTTTTGGCAAGCTTGATATGTCAGAGGAGCTTTGGAAGAAGGACAGAGACGGAATACTTGCCAACCCTGCCAAGCTTAAAAATTATCCTTTTGAGCTTACGGCAGATGTGCTTGACGATTACGTTCACTATTATAACGCATAAAAAAAGCTGTCAGGGCGGTGTCTCTGACAGCTTTTTCTTATTCGAGTATGTAATTTTTCACAAGGGGATAAATGGCTTTGTAGCCCTCCTCTTTAATGTGTACGCCTTCGTAGGTGTATTCTTTTTTTAGTCTGCTTTTTTCGTCTTTCAGGGGAGCGTTTACATCAATATACTTTGCATCCAGTTTGTGAGCAAGCTTTTTTACCTCTTCATTTGCAATGTCTATCTTTTCATTTGTTCGCACTCTAAGACAGCCTTTTGTTTCCTCGGTTGCCGCCTCGGGATTAACAGGATAATACGCCATGAGATATATCTTCACATCTGGTACTCTCTTGATAGTTTCACGAAGAATGTACTCATAATTTTTCATGACCGTTGACATTTCTATCCGTGAGTCGCTCAAATCGTTAGTGCCGATGTTGATAAAAAGCTTAGTAGGTTCAAGGTCAAGTATGCATACGTCCATTACCTTTATAAGCTCGTCAGTGATAAAACCGCCGATACCACGATTATAAACAGTGACAGGCAACTTATCCTCAGCCGCAAACTGCTCGATAGGGAACATCTCCATAAGAGATGAGCCTGCAAAAAGCACGCTGCCTTTCTTAATATCTTTGTTCATTTTTCTGTAGCGTTCAACTTTGTATTCCTTTGTCCAAACTATTTCTTCGCTCATAAAGCTCACCTTTCTGATTTACATCTTCGCAAGCCTGTCTATCTCTGCAAGTTCAGCTTCTGTGAAGTCAAGGCGGTCAAGACAGCCTATGTTTTCCGTTATCTGCTCAGGACGGCTTGCACCGATAAGCACAGTGGTGACAGCCTTGTTATGAAGCACCCATGAAAGTGCCATTTGCGAAAGGGTCTGTCCCCTCGAAGCGGCGATATCATTAAGCTTGTTGAGCTTTTCTATCATTTTGTCGTTAAGCTCATTGCCTATCCATGTTTCGCCTCTGCCTACCCTTGAATCTGCCGGTATGCCTTTTAGATATTTGCTTGTAAGGAAGCCCTGATACAGCGGCGAGAACACTGCAATGCCAAAGCCCTCAGAAAGTGCAAGGCTGTCAAGCTTATCGTCCTCTATCCAGCGGTTGAGTATGGAATATGAGGGCTGATTGATAATAAAAGGAGTTCTGAGTTCACGGAAAATTTTCAGCATTTCGGCTGTGTCGGCTCTGTTGTAATTTGATATGCCAACATAAAGCGCCTTGCCCTGCCTTACTGCATTGTCAAGTGCAAGGGCAGTCTCTTCAAGAGGCGTTTCGGGATCTCTTACATGGTGATAGAAAATGTCAACATATTCAAGTCCCATTCTTTTTAGAGATTGGTCAAGGCTTGCCGTGAGATATTTTCTCGAGCCGTTTCTGTCACCGTATGGACCTGCCCACATTTCATAGCCAGCCTTGGTGGAAATGCACATCTCGTCACGGAACTCTCTCATGCCACGGTCGAGTATCCTGCCGAAGTTTTCCTCTGCCGAGCCGTTGTAGGGATTGCCATAGTTGTTTGCAAGGTCAAAATGTGTGATACCGCTGTTGAACGCAGTGTGTACCATTCTTTCCATGTTCTCAAAATTGTTTTTCAGGCTGAAATTCTGCCAAAAGCCCAAAGACAACGCAGAAAGCTTAAGCCCGCTTTTTCCACAGCGGTTGTATATCATTTTGTCATATCTTTTATCGTCAGGTATAAACATTTCAAAAAACCTCCTATATAATCGTGTTAGTGCATAAATTATCCCACTTACTTTTATGATTATAGCATATTGTATTATCTATGTCAATGTGCTATAATTGAATAAGTTATATGATAAAAAATATGTGTGTAATGCACAATAAATGGAAAGATAATAATATGAGAAATGATATGAACAGAAGAATTATCGCTGCTGTATGTGCAGTAGCCATGACGGGAGCAATACTCACAAGCTGTGCTAAAGAAACAGGGAAAAGCTCAAAAGCAGAGAGTAGTTATGCTGAATCTCAGGCTGTGACAACAACGGCTGAGCCTGTTGTAACTCTCCCTGCCACCACAAAACAGGTGATAAACTCTGAACCTGCTACTTATGAAAGCCTGAGTGCTGACAAGGCTGAAAAAGAAAGCTTTAAGAAAAAGATACGATCACAAAGCAAGATACCTGTTATAAGCGTCACGACTGCCCCTGACGATATGATAGCTTCAAGGGAGAAGTATACTTCCTGCGTGGTGGACGTTTTCAATTGTGATGAAAAATTGGAGATAAACGAAGCCTCAGCAGGCATAAAGGTAAGAGGAAATTCAAGCGCATATTACGGCGATGTTAGTCAGATCCTTGCAAACAAAGTGCCTTATAGGATAAAATTTGATAAAAAGACAAATATGCTTGGGCTTAATAACGGCGCAGAGTGCAAAAGCTGGGTGCTGTTGAAATCAGATTGGGATCTAATAAGAAACGATATCGCATTCCGTTTTGGCAGAACTATCATGGGTGACAGCAATTTCTGCTCAGACGGTCAGCTTGTTCACCTCTATGTGAACGAGGAGTTTCAAGGCGTTTATGAGCTTTGCGAACAGTGTCAGATAAATCCAAACAGAGTGGATATCTCCGAGCCTGCGGAGGGCTACACCGACACTGATATAGGCTATTATCTTGAACTTGACAATTATGCAACAAGCGATGAGGATAACCATTATATAAGCATGGACTATGAAAATGCCACTGTCACCGATATAAACGGCGAAACAAGGCAGTTCGTTCCTGCGGAATATTCTATCAAGAATGACCTCTATTCGCAAAATCAGATAGACTTTATTGACAAGTATCTCAACAATCTGTTCAAGATAGTTTATGAAGCCTGCGAGAACGGCAAGTATTATAAATTTGATGAAAATTATGACCTTGTTGACTCTGATGTTACCACCGCTGAGGAAGCCGTTTCTAATGTTATGGATATAGACTCAGTGAGAGATATGTATATTCTTTATGAGATCGTACATGACTATGACTGTGGTGAGGGAAGCTTCTATATGTGCGTCGATCTTTCAAAGGACAGTAAATGTCCTAAGCTGAAATTCACTTCTCCTTGGGATTTTAACTGGGCATATAATGACAGCACTGAGAAATATTATGCTGGTGCTTTCACAGACAAGAATTTTGTGGCTAAAAAAGGTGACCGTTCAAACCCATGGTTTATCGTTCTTTGTAAGCAGGATTGGTTTATGGCTACTGTCAAGGAAAAGTGGACGGAGATGAGCCGGGAGAAGCTTTTACAGGGCTGTATAAAAACAGAGCGTGAATATCTTAAAGAGTATGACGCCGACCTTAGAAAAGGCGAAGAGTGGGGTCCTGACTCTGCGGAGGATCTTTTCAATTGGATCGAAAACCGCATTTATTGGCTCAATAGTCAGTGGAAAATAAAGTCTGACGCAAGTAACAGTGCTTCTTAAATGATAAATTTTATTCAATTAAGGCAATACCGCACAAAGATTGTGCGTCAGATGCGTAGTCAGATTTTTTTGTCAGATTGCACAAAAATTCCGCAGGCATACTGCCGTATGTCAAGGGATTTTTGTGTGATATGACGGAAAATCTGCAAGCAGATGGCGTGCAAAGCCGTCAGGCGGGCTTTGTGCGGTGTTGCCTTAATAAATCAGGCTTGAAAAATGCTGTAAAATCGGTATAATAAGATAGTATCCCCATATTGAAAGGAGGAAATGTCTGCAACGCAGGCATAATAAAATATGATGGAAAAATTATTCAAGCTGAAAGAAAATCACACCGATGTTAAAACTGAGATAATGGCGGGCGTGACGACTTTCATGACCATGGCATATATCCTTGCCATAAACCCGAGCATTCTCGGCAGTACGGGCATGGATCCTACAGCCGTACTTCTTGCTACCTGTATCGCCTCTGTTATTGGAACAGTGTGCATGGGACTTATGGCAAATCTGCCTTTTGTGCTTTCCGCAGGCATGGGACTTAACGCTTACATGGCTTACACTGTTGTGGCAGGCTACGGCTATCCATGGCAGGTTGCACTGCTGGCGGTTTTTGTCGAGGGTATAGTTTTCATCGTGCTTTCTCTTACAAACGTCAGAGAAGCCATTTTCAATGCAATACCTGTGGTGCTG